>LUMT01000171.1_pt1 | contig 20194 bp, 21 predicted proteins | sample 729741 | NCBI WGS metagenome assembly LUMT01 (sample SAMN03860299, study PRJNA289734) | marine metagenome | biome: seawater column; feature: ocean; material: water; isolation source: Red Sea water column Station 192 - depth 50m | place: Saudi Arabia: Red Sea | collected 2011-10-15 | depth 50 m
CCTCCAAAATTAGTCTCTGAATAACTAAGGTTAGGAACGTTAAGTTGTAAATCAGTAAATCTCACTGCTTGTCTTAAAGCCAAATCATCAGCTGATAAAGCTGAAACAGCAATAGGTACATCTTGTAATGATTTTTCTGTTTTTTGCGCGGTTACAATTATCTCCTCAAGCGTATAATCTTCGTTATCAGATTGAGCGAAAAAGTTTGTGGAAAATAAGAATAATGCAATTAAGAGGTGATGGAAAAATTTCATGTTTATCTCCTTAGTAAAGTGAAAGTTTTTAAAATAATCATCCTTAATGGTTGCGGATTATAAAGATCAAAGAATAAAAGACAATTAAATATTATGAAGGCATTACCTAAAGCTAAAAAAGTCAAGAAGGTTTTAAAAAAACATAATGATTCAAGAATTGATAACTATTATTGGCTAAGAGATGACACTAGAAAAAATAAGACAGTTCTCGACTATTTAAAAACTGAACGCGCTTATCATGATGATTGGATCAAAACCCAATCAAATATTACTGAAAATTATTTCAAAAAACTAAATGGTTACATTCCTGCTAAAGATGAGTCTTTAAAGATAAAAAGAAATGGATTTTTTTATTTTTCGGAATCTCAAAAAAAAATGAGTATAGAAAATACTATCGATCAAAGAAAAAAAGTTCAAAGAAAGAATTGATTTTAGATATCAATAAATTAGCTAAAAATAAAAAATTCTATCAAGTTTCAGGAGTCTCACCATCCAAAGATAATCAATTGTTGGCATACGCTGAAGATATCAACGGGCGCAGAGAATACACAATCAAAGTTAAAGATATAAAAACAGGAGAAAACCTGTCAGATAAAATTTCCGGAACGGACGGACAATTTATATGGTCTAAAAACTCAAAAAATATTATTTACATTAAAAGAGATGAAACGACATTAACGAGCAATCAAGTCTTTCTTCATACAATTGGAACCTCTCAGAAAAACGACATACTTTTATTTGAAGAAACCGACCCACAATTTCATTGCAGTTTAGGAGTTTCAAGAGATAAAGAATATGGCTTTATTTACTCCAGCCAGACTAATGCTAATGAAGTTCGATTCTTCTCATTAAATAATCCAACCAAATTGAAATTAATTCTTAAGAGAAAGAAAAAACATAAATATTACGTAGATATTTTTAATAATGCATTTTATGTCATGACAAACATGGGCGGTCAGGACAACTTTTCTCTTAAATATTCTGATTTATCCGTTTGTCATCAATTTAAAAAATGGAAAACCATCCTCAAAGAAAGTAAAAAAAGATATCTATTGGATTTTGAAATATTCAAAAATCATATCCTTCTTGATGTAAGAGAAAATGGTCTTCCTAGGATATTAAAAATTAATTCCAAAAACGGGGCTCATGAATACATTAAATTTGATGAACCTTGTTATGACGTTTCTCTAGCAGGCAATCATGATCCAAAAGCTGACTATTTTTGTTTTGCGTATTCATCGCTAAATAAACCAGAGACTGTTTATAAGGAGTCTTTAATTTCTGGTAAAAGATCCGTTATTTGGAAATCAAAAATTAAATGCGAGACAAAAGGCTTAAAAGTCGAAAGGCTTTCATTAAAATCTAGAGATAACATAAAAATACCAGCGTCTCTTGTTTACAAGGATAACGGTGCCCCTTTACATAAAAAACCCATACTCTTTTACGGATACGGATCTTACGGCCATATTATTGATGCAAATTTCCGTTCCAGTATTGTGCCCTTATTAGAAGAAAACTTTATATTTGTTTTGGCGCATATTCGTGGCGGATCAGAAATGGGTAAACATTGGTATGAGAACGGACGTATGTACAAGAAGAAAAATACCTTTTATGACTTTATCGATGTAACTCAAGGATGTTTGAAAAAAGGTATAGGAGATAAAGATAATGTTTTCGCTATGGGAGGAAGTGCCGGCGGTTTATTAATGGGTGCTATAGCAAACGAAGCACCAGAGTTATACAAAGGCATTTTAGCAGCAGTCCCCTTTATGGATGTTGTGACAACTATGCTTGATGAATCTATTCCATTAACAACTTTCGAATACGAAGAATGGGGCAATCCTAATAATAAAAAAGATTATGACTATATGAAGAGTTATTCACCCTACGATAATTTATCCAATCTTCCATATCCGAACATGTTGGTAACTTCTTCGCTATTCGATTCACAAGTTCAATACTATGAGCCTGCGAAATACGTTGCTAAATTAAGAGATCTTTCAACTTCAAATAATAAAATTCTCTTTAGAATAAACTTAATTGGCGGACATGGAGGCTTAAGCGGAAAGACTGCGGTATTGAAGGAGACTTCTGAAGACTTTACCTTTTTTATTAGTTTATTGGATTCCTAATTTACTAATCACCTCAGCAGCGATAGAAAGAGAGCTAGTTAAACCAGGACTATCGATACCTTGCAAATGAATTAAATTCTCAAGTCCGTGGTCACTTGCATCAAGAATTTCAAAATCCTGGCTGCCCTCGCCTTCAGCCACTATCTTTGATCGGATTCCTGTGTAATCTGGTGTTAAACAAGAGGGATCAAAATTTATCCAATAAGATTTAATTGAATTACAAAACTCCTCCAAAGTATTTTCATCAAAAGAATACTCGATGGAATCCACCCATTTTGCATTTGGTCCAAAGCGAAGATTATTTTCAATATCCATTCCAGCATGGATACCGTGTCCATTTGAATTAGGAAGCGGATAGATTAGGTGCTTAAAAGGATTTTTCTTTTTATAAAGATAGTAATGACCTTTCGCATACATCACTGTTTTAATTTTTGGTAAGTTTATTTCTTCGATTCTATTGGCGACGTCTTCGGTATGAAGACCTGAGGCATTAATCAAAAAATTACATTGAATTTTATCGCTTGAATTAAGTGTTAATTCAAAATGTCCATTGACTTTTTTAGCATGTTTTAACTCTGAAGCTAAAACTACATATCCGGTTTTTTTTATGTCCTCCTCTAAGGCAGTCAAATATTCTGGCACACTTATTATTCCTGACTCGCTTGAAAAAATTGCTCTTTCACACTTTATCTCTTCTTCAAGAAATTTAACCTCTTCTTTTGAAAGCATTTTTAATGGAACTCCGTTGGAGTTTCCATTTTTATATAATGACTCAAGCTGATCTAGCTGGTTTTTTTCAGTCGCTACTATAAGCTTCCCAGTTTTTTTAAATGGAATATTTTTTGTAGCTACATATTGATAAAGCTTTTGTCGGCCGTCGCAACATACTTTAGCTTTAAGAGATTTTGGCGAGTAATACAGACCGGCATGGATAACGCCAGAATTTCTTGTACTAGCACCTTCGCCTATTCTGTTTTCTTTCTCAATGACAGCTACTTCGATGCCTTTATCTGCTAAGGATTTTCCAACAGCCAAACCAACGACTCCAGCGCCGATAACAACAGCCTCTATTTTTATCTTAATTCTCCCTTTCTTGAGTGTAATTATCTTGGAGAGTTCTCATTTCTTTAGAAAGAAGAAAAATAGCTATTAGGTTTGGTAATGCAGCCGCAGCTACAGTTATCAGCGCAAAATTCCATATGATTTCTGTATCAATCCAACCTGTACCAACAATAAAAAAAGCCGACATATAGACGATCCTATAAAGAAAAACGTATTTTTTACCGAACAAATAAATTGTGCATCGATCTCCGTAATAGGACCATGACACCACTGTGCTGAAAGCAAATAATAAGAGACCTAAAGTGACAATGTATTCCCCATAATCGCCAAAGAAACCTTTGTTGAATGCTTTACTGGTCAGCACAGCAGATTTAACTAAAGATTTTCCAACGATATCCACATTAGATGAAACTAGGCCATCCTTTACGATAATTTCACCGTTAAATGGATTTTCATTTTCGTAGATAAGGATATCTTCTGCGAACGATCTGTTGTTTATAAAAGTATAATTTCCCTCAACCCTTCCTGACTTAATTTTTATCTCTCCTGAATGAAGGTTGATGGAATTATTATTTCCTTGAAAGAAATCTATTAGTTCTTCCGAGTCAGTTTCATCAAAACTTCCCTCTAGAATAAAAAAAGTTGTTCTTTCGAATTTGTTTTCATATTTCTCTATCCATGCCCCTGATGAAAGGATAACCAGCCCGGTGAGAGTACAGATTACAATTGTGTCAATAAAAGGCTCAAGTATGGATACAAAACCCTCCTCAATAGATTCTTTCGTTTTTGAAGTAGCATGTGCAATTGGCGCTGAACCTTGCCCCGCCTCGTTTGAATATAGCCCTCTCGCAACTCCATAATTGAAAGCCGTAGCTATGCTTGCACCTAAAAATCCTCCGACTACCGAAGTTCCCGTAAAGATATCGCTAAATATCATTTGAAAAGTAGGAAAGATATTTTCATAGTTGTAAAAAATCACACTCAGCGCACCAATAAAATAAATTGCAGCCATTGTCGGCACAATGGAAGCGGCAACCGAGGCTATTCTTTTTAGGCCTCCAATTATCACGAGTCCAACTAAGATAGTCATGACAATAGACGTCGTAAGATTGGGTATGGAAAAACTGGAGAATAACGTACTGCTGATATTGTCTATTTGGGGCATCATCCCTGAGCCAAATGTAGTAACTAACAAACAAAACGCAAAGATGATTCCCAACCATTTAGACTTTAAGCCATTTTGCATGTAATACATTGGACCGCCAGCAATAGATCCATCTTCTAACGAGATCCTATATTTATGAGCTAAAGATACTTCAACATATTTAGTTGTCATTCCTAAGAATGCAGTAATCCACATCCAAAAAAGTGCCGCTGGTCCACCGATAAAGATTGCCATTGCCACTCCTCCAATATTTCCGGTTCCAACTGTTCCGGATAAAGCAGTGCTTAATGCTTGGAAAGGTGTGGTTTCTCCTTTGTTATCTTTATATTTATTTCCAGAAAAAAGAATTTTCCAAGCTCTGTTAAAAAAAATGATTTGTGGGAATTTAAGATAGATAGTAAAAAAAATACCTGTTCCCAAAAGTAAAGCTGGAAACCACGGAGAGCTGCCAAAGTAACTATCTATCAGCAGAATTGCTGAATTTATCGAATCCACTGCTATATAGATTTAGTCTGGACGTATTGATTAAATTCTTGATAGCCGCCTACTAACTCCCCATCGACAATAATCTGAGGAAAGGTTCTGGCGTTTGGAAATTTTTCCGTGAATTCTTCTCGATTAAAATCTTCATCGAGCATATATTTTTTAAATTCCAAATCCTTTGTTTCACATATTTGAACGGCTGCATCGCAGAATGGGCATTGTGGTTTTGACCAAATTTCTATCATAATGTCTCCTACATTTACTTTTCTATGATTTTAAACGCTATCTCTTCAGGCTTCACTTTATATTTTAAAAATTTTTTAGCTTTTACTAAGATATTTTTGTTTCCAATTTTATTTATTGGTTTGCTGTCTACTACAGCGGATTATCTATCTTCTTTAGGCGAAGATTACTTTGTCATTACTGGGCTAATATTAGCCTTCCAAGTGATCTTTCTGACTCCTTTATATACGGGTATGGCTATTTTGATTGGTAGAGATTTAAGAAATGGGTCCCTTAATAAATTAATTGGATATGTAATAGTCTCAGCTCAACTAGCATTAAAGATTTTTCTTCTGCAAGTAATTATTGGAATCATGACAATCATTGGTTTAGTTTTATTTATTATTCCTGGGCTTTATATCCAGTTTAGATTTACTTACTCAGTCTATTATTTAGTCTTGGAGGGAAATTCTATCTTGGGATCTTTAGACAATTTATGGAATGAATCTAAAGAAGTACACTGGTCTTTATTTAACGCAGGAGTTTTACTAACTCTTATAACGATTTCTTTTGTTTTGATTCTTTATGCAGTTTTAGGATTATCGTCTCAAGATGAAATATCTGTAGTCTTAAGTTTTGTTGGTAATTGCATCACTATCTACTTACAAATGATCCTAGTAGCTTTCCCTGTGTTTTCAATTTACCAATTAATTCTTAAAAAAATCAGTAGCTAATTGCAGCAGTTTGAAAATCAAAGTTAAGATTTTCATTTGACTGCAAGGAATTTATCACAGGCAAAATTTCATCATATAGATAGATCAATGTGTCTGCATCTAAAGTATTTTTAATTTCTTTGGAAAGTTGAGTAAATGGAGTATCGCTTAAAGTTTCTGTGAAATGAATGAAAATGCTTTCTTCAATTATTTTTGATAACCAATTAAGCTTTATCAGCAGGTTATCCTTATCTTTATCTTTGATTAAGAAATTGATTATCTCCCTACCTTTTAACGAAACCAAATCATCAAACAATTTCATGACTTTTTCATCTTTGTTCCAGCATTCTTCTGGGTAATCATTTTTATTAATGTCGATAAATCCATCATTATTCAAATCAGAATCCAGACTATGTATTTCAGGATTAAGTTTGTAGTGCGTCAATCTGCTTAAAACTGTTGGCTTAAGTCTGTAAGGTAAAGAAGTGGTTAAAATAAACTTTAAATTTTTCGGCGGCTCTTCTAATGACTTCAATAAAGTGTCTTGCGCAAAAAAATTCAACTCATCGGCTCTGAGGATTAATACAATTTTTTTATCGGCAATTAATGGAGTCGAATATATAAAATCTGATGCATCTCTGATCTGTTTAATTTGAATTTGAGTCCTGTCTTTTGAACGTTCAATTACTTTAATATCGGGATGAGAATTAGCAGAAAATAGATTACAAGAATGACAATCATTGCAGAACAAATTATTTTTTTTGATATCTTTGCACAAAAAAGATTGAGCAATATGCAATGCAATTTTTTCTGGTTGTGAGATTAAATTTCCAGAAAGAAGAACTGAGGAAGCGCTGCTCATAAAAATCAAATTAATCAGATTCTCTAAGTCCTTAGTCATTTCAAAAAAGTTTATTGATAACTGATTGAAGAATTTTGTCAGGCTCTTGTTCAGCGTCTACGGTTATGAACCTTTCAGGATTATCGCCTGCCGCATCTAAGAAACTTTTCCTTAACCTTTCATGGAAGTCAATATTCTCTGATTCAAACCTATCAAGTTCATTTCTTGTGGAGGCTCTTTTCAAACCTACTTCCGGACTAAGATCTAACAGAATAGTTCTGTCAGGTAACATTATTTCTGTTTGACTGACTAAATTATCAATGATGCTTTTGGAGATACCTCTGCCAGCACCTTGGTAGGCATAAGTTGAATCAATATACCGATCTGTAATGACAATTTTTCCTTCTTCTAGAGATGGCTTTATTACTTTATCTAGATGGTCCAATCTATCAGAGAACATTAATAAAAGTTCTGTTAAAGGACTAATTTGTTGCTTTTTATCTAGAAGGATTGAGCGAAGAATTTTCCCTATTGAGGTACTGCCTGGCTCCTTAGTGATTACGTAGTCAATATTTCTTTCTTGAAGGTACTTACCTAGACCATTTACTAGAGTTGATTTTCCACATCCTTCAATACCTTCTACGCTAATAAACATTCAGTAAATTTTATCAAACAAGGAGATGTTTCTATTGATATTTTTTTATAGCTTCTTTGTGCTCATCGTATGTTTCAGAAAAATGATGAGTACATCTATCTTTCGCAACGAAGTATAAAAAGCTATGAATATCGGGGTTTGATGCTGCCCTTATAGCTGATTCAGATGGATTTGATATTGGCATGGGAGGTAATCCTTTATTTGTATATGTATTGAAAGGAGTATCTTTTCTTAAATGATGCTTTTTAATATCTCCATCAAAGTCCTCAATGCCATAAATAACCGAAGAATCAATTTGCAAAGGCATATTTAAACGCAGCCTGTTATAAATAACGCCTGCTACTTTTTTATGTTCATTAGGACATGCCTCTTTTTCTAATAAAGATGCTAGAACTAATAGTTCCTGAGGTTCTTGCAAAGAGACGTAAGGAGTTCTTGAATTCCAGTATTTTTCTAGAAGATCGTCTTGAGTAAGAATTGCTTCTAAAAAGACATCTTCACTATTTTCAACGCTTGAGTAGTAGTAGGTATTTGGATGGAATCTCCCTTCAAGAGCGTGGATATTTGTTCTATCAAATTTAATTCCATTGATTTTCAAAGAAACTGGTAAGTTCGATCTATCAAGTATTGAACTAATAGTGGATCCTTCAGGGATTCTATATTTTCGATAATGGGTATCTGATGAAATTATTTTTGTTAAAACAGAGAAAAGATTCTCATGTTTTCTAATTAAATAATCTCCGTAAGTGATATTTTTGTCTAACGATGTGTATTGAAGGATAACCGTAACAAATGAGGGAATGGTTATATCTATATTTTCTAATTTATCAACAATCCTAGGGTAAGAATCTCCTCTTTTAATTTCAAAAATTAAATCCTCTTTGATTTCAGACGGTTTTATAAATAGAAATAGGCTGAATAAAATATTTATGAAGCAAACTGTAAGTAAAAGTCTTATCACCTAGATTTTTGAGAACACCAAAGATGCGTTCGTTCCACCAAAACCAAATGAATTGTTTAGAACACAGTTAATTTCTTTTTCTTGAGATTCATTAGCAACATAGTTAAGTTTTGGAGCATCTCCATCAAGATTATCAAGATTTATTGTTGGAGGGAGACGATTATCTCTGAGACTTAGAATAGAAAAAATTGATTCAATTGCACCCGCTGCTCCTAAAAGATGACCAGTCATAGACTTTGTAGATGAAACAGCTATATGTTCTTGAGAAGTAGAAAAAATGTCAGCTATCGCGTTTGCTTCAATGATATCTCCTAAAGGTGTAGATGTTCCATGAGCATTGATATAGTCAATTTTAGAGCTATCTAAATCTGCATCCTTTAATGCTGAAATCATTGCCTGTTTGGCACCCTTCCCGTCTTCAGCAGGCGCTGTCATATGAAAAGCATCAGAACTCATTCCAAATCCTGTTACTTCTGCAAAGATATTTGCAGATCTTGCTTTAGCATGCTCGTATTCTTCCAATACTAAAACACCTGCTCCATCACCTAAAACAAAACCATCCCTATCTTTATCCCACGGTCTGCTAGCTTTGGTAGGATTTTCATTGTTAGTAGATAATGCTGTTACTGCAGAAAACCCTCCTAAACCTAGAGGGGTTATAGCCATCTCTGATCCGCCGGTAATCATGACATCGCAATCACCGTGTGAAATAGACCTAGCTGAAAATCCAATACTGTGATTTCCACTTGAACAAGCTGTAACAATCGATAAATTAGGGCCATGCAATCCATATTCGATGGACACTAAGCCAGAAACCATGTTTACGATTGCTCCTGGAACAAAAAATGGTGAAATCTTTCTAGGACCACTCTTATCTAAAGTCAGAGCATTTTTTTCAATGGTATCTAAACCACCGATGCCAGAACCTATCGAGACTCCTATTCTCGAAGAATCGATGGAATTTAGCTCCAAGCCAGAATTTTCAATTGCATGTTTGGAAGCAACCAGTCCATATTGAACGAATTCATCAACTCTTCGTTTAGTCTTTACATCCAGATGATTTACATCATCAAAGTTTTCTACTGGAGCAGCAAATTTGGTTGGGTATTCTGTTACATCGAATGCAGTAACAGTCTTGGCGCCGCTTTTACCGGCTAAAATATTTTGCCAAGTTGTCTCTAATTCATTTCCCAACGGGGAAATGATACCCATGCCTGTAACTACAACTCTACGAGATGCGGCCATGAGAGTATGTGAATGGAATTAAGATGCAGATTCTATGTAGCTGATAGCATCTTGAACAGTTGCTATTTTCTCAGCTTCTTCATCAGGAATCTCAATTTCAAATTCCTCTTCAAAAGCCATTACAAGTTCAACAGTATCAAGTGAGTCTGCTCCCAAATCGTCTATAAACGAAGCTGTTGTAGTAACTTCTTCTTCACTTACGCCTAATTGTTCGCAAACAATTCTCTGTACTCTTTCTTGTGTGCTGCTCATAAATACCTCGTTAAGGTTAAAAAGTTGTCGAATTATATACCTAGAAGATAAGTTTTTTAATTTTTTTTATGCATAACCTACATATAAAGTCCACCATTTATATGAATGGTCTGACCAGTAATGTAATTAGCTTCTTCTGAAGATAGAAAATAAATTAAATCAGCTACATCTTCGGGAGAACCAAGCCTTCCCAGAGGAATTTGGTCTGACATAAACTTTAAAGTATCTTCATCCATACCTTTAATCATATCTGTCTCTATGAAACCTGGTGCAACACAATTTACAGTTATATTCCTCGGTGCCAGTTCCCTAGCTAAAGACCTTGAAAATGCTTCTAAACCTGATTTTGCAGCTGCGTAATTAGCTTGCCCTTTATTTCCAATGGCAGCCGAAGTAGATGAGATATTAATAATTCTTCCAGATTTATTTTTCACCATTTTTTTGGAAAAAAATTTAAGTAATGAGAAAACAGAACTAAGATGAACCTGAATTACCTCATCCCACTCTGCATCTTTCATCCTCAGAAAAATATTATCTCTTGTTATACCGGCATTATTAACGATAATCTCTGGATTGATGTCTTTCTCCTTAAAAGTATCAAACAAATTTTCAATTGATTGCTTATCAGAGAGATCAAGTTGTATTCCAAAGCCTTCTCCAGATAATTCAGATAAAAATCCATCTATAACATTAACGCCTTCCTCAGAAGTAGCCGTTCCGATCACAGGAAACCCTTTGGAAGAAAATAACTTTAGTATGCTTTGACCAATGCCTCTCGAAGCACCAGATACAAAAACATATTGAGAATTCAAAACTTAATTATTCTGGAGTATTTTGTTCTTCAGTGACTTCTTTGATTTTTACTTCCATTACCTTCTTGCCTTTGTAAAAACCGTCTGAAGTCATAACATGACGTTGATGACGTTCTCCTGAAACCTGATCGGTAGATAAGGTTGTGTTTTTTAGAGCATTGTGGGACCTACGTGCTCCTCTTCTTGCTCTAGATACTTTACTTTTTTGTACTGCCATAATTAAAAGAATGCGATTCTAGATGAAATTTCGTTTCTCATCAAACTTCAAAAGGTTGAAAAAAAGAATTTGGTACTTTGCTGGTGATTTTCAGATCCTTCTCTAAAATCTCCAAGCTTGAACAATGTAGATACATTCTTTTTTCCATGTCACTTTTTAAGGTCATTGAGGAATATTTTAAATCTCCTGCTATAGGAAAACCACTGGCACTGGTATGCACTCTAATTTGATGAGTTCTACCTGTCTCTAGGCTGCATTCTAGTAGAGAAAAATATTGATTAGATTTAATCAATTTAAAGTTTGTTGCTGAATATTTTCCATCTTCAGAAACAATGGTCTTTTTTAAATTTTCGTTCTTATTGACTTTCAATGGCAGTCTTATGTTATTAAGTTTCTTTGGCCAAAAGCCATGAATTAAGCAATGATATTTTTTAATTATTTGATTGGATCTAATAAACGAATTGTAAAGACGAGTGCTTTGTTTATTCTTAGCTATTATGATGCAGCCGGATGTTGCTTTATCTAACCTGTGAACAAGTTGAGCGTCTCTATAGTCCTTTCCAAAATTTCTGACAATTTCAATTAATCCAATACTTACTCTTGAGCCTCCGTGAACGGCTAAATTATGCTTTTTGTTAATTGCTAATATTTCTCCATCCTCATAAATTACTTGTCCCTTAATTTCCTCTATAAGTCCTTTTTCTGGAGAACTTAGATTAGATTTTTTAGACAAAAATAAGGGGGGAATTCTTATTTTATCGCCTAAGGAAAGTTTAAAATGAGGTTTTACTCTGGAGCCGTTTATTCTGACCTCTCCTTTTCTAATAATTGAATAAATTTTTGATTTAGGTAAATCTTTGAATTTTCCTAATAAAAAATTATCTACTCTTTGATTTGATGAATTTGTGCCAATTTCTTCGATAGAAACTTTTGTATAGCTATCTTCTGTCAATTTCTTAATCGGAATTGTTTTTAAATATTCTATTAATGTGGTAGTTTAGCTTCTTTTTTAGGAGATAAAACATAGCAATTTTGCTCTTTATCTTTATTTTTAATCTCCTAAACGTAAAAATTATTCAAAGATAAAGAATTATTTGCATGTTAAATAATAGAGTTTTATAAGAACAATTAATATTTTTTCAGGTCAGTAGGCGTAAATCCTGAAAATCTCACATTTTTGAAGTCATTACTGACTTTTAATTACTTATAAAACATTTTTTTCGAGGTACTTATGAAAAGAATGTTAATTAATGCTACTCAACCAGAAGAGCTTCGAGTTGCTATGACTAGAGGAGATTCCCTCTATGATTTAGATATTGAAAACATCAATGAAGTTAGAAGGAAGGGAAATATCTACAAAGGTATTGTTACCAGAGTGGAACCAAGTTTAGGGGCTGCATTTATCAATTTTGGTGCTGATAGACACGGTTTTCTGCCATTCAAGGAAGTTGCACCCCAATTTTATCCCAAAGATGAAAAAGGAAGATTATCTATAACTGATTGTCTATCTAAAAATCAAGAAATTATTGTTCAAGTTGAAAAAGAAGAACGCGGAAACAAAGGTGCTGCGTTAACTACTTTTGTCAGTTTGGCAGGAAGATTTTTAGTTTTAATGCCGAACAACCCAAAAGCTCAAGGCATTTCTAGAAGATTGAACCCTTCTGAAAGAGATACTTTGAAACAAAAAGTTTCTGCTCTGAACATTCCTGAAGAAATGGGGATAATTGTAAGGACTGCTGGGGAAGGAAAGGAATTAACTGAATTAGAATGGGATTTAGATTATTTATTGAAAGTCTGGGATGCAAATTTGGAAGCTAATCTTCAAAAAAATGGTCCTTTCTTAATTTACAAAGAAAGTGATGTGATCATTAGATCTCTCCGAGATTATGTTAGGGAAGACGTTGATGAAGTTTGGATAGATACTCAAGAAGCATATGACCAAGCCATAGAGTTTGTAGACAGAGTCATGCCAGAACAATCAAATATCATAAAAAGATATGAAAACAGTCTGCCTCTTTTCACTCGATATCAAATTGAATCTCAAATAGAGACTGCTTATCAAAGAGAAGTAAAACTTGAGTCAGGTGGATCAATAGTCATTGATGATGCAGAAGCCTTAGTAGCGATAGACATAAATTCATCAAAAGCAACTTCAGGCAAAGATATTGAAGAAACTGCTACGCATACAAATCTTGAAGCAGCAAGAGAAATATCCAGGCAGTTGAGACTTAGAGATATTGGCGGTCTAGTGGTTATTGATTTTATTGACATGATGAATCTTGAAAATAAAAGAAAAGTGGAAGATGAAATGCGAAATTCTCTCTCAGCGGATAGAGCGAGAGTACAAATTGGCAGAATTTCAAGATTCGGTCTTCTTGAACTTTCTAGACAAAGACTGAGATCTTCTTTGAAGGAAAGATGGACACAAGATATTAATACCCTCTCAACCGCTGTATTAAGATTAATCGAAGAAGAAAGTAGTAAAGAAAATACAGGAGAAGTAAGAGCGATCGTATCGCCATCAATGTCTGCTCTTCTTTTGAATGAGAGAAGAATAAGACTTAACGATATCGAAGCTAGAGCTAACTTAAAAGTAACTGTTATAGCTGACCCCATTCGTCCAGATACAAGATTTGAAGTTGTAAGATTAAAAGATGGGGAAATAATTGAAGAGGAAACAAGTTCTCACATACAAGAACAATTAGAGAAAGATTCAATCAGTTCTCCTGTTGCAAGGAAGGAGGAAAAAGCTGCTGTTAATCTGATGCCATCCTCTAGACCTAAAACTGGTTTGATATCTAAATTGATGAATCTGTTTAAAAGTAGCAAACCTAAAGGAAAGAAAAAACCAAAAAATATAAAAAAACGAAATCCTAGAAAAGCTCAAAATAAAAAACATCAGCCTAAACAGGATGCTAGAAGGAATTCTAATCAAAAGAGAAAACCGTCTAATCAAAAAAGGGATCAAGTTAAATCTAAGACAACCGCGAAAAAAGATTCAGTAAATGAAGCACCAAAGAAAAAAATCTCAAAACCAAAAAAAGATAATAAACCTGCTGCAAAAAAAGACTCTGAAGCAAAACTTCAAGCTGATGCAGCTGTAGGTAAAGTTAAAGAAACTAACAAGGAATCAAAATCTGAAATTAGTAAAAAAGCTGCTAAACCAGTGAAATTATCTAGACCTAAGAAAGTTGAAGAACCTAAAAAGGTTGAAAAAGAGGAATCTGTTTTAGATCAGACACAACGTGCCGGCGATATTAGGGCCTCGAACGATCCAAGAAATAAATAATCTATTTAAGACTATTCAGGTAATGTTGAATTAAATCTCCTGAAATAGATACGCCTGGTGGAGGTGTATTAGGTAAATTATCAACTTCAAACCATTGAGCATCATCTATCTCATCGTTATCTGGGGTTATTTCTCCAGATTTGTATTCAGCAAAATATCCAAGCATTAATTGGCCTGGGAAAGGCCAAGACTGACTTTGAAAATATTTAATATTGTGAACCTCTATTCCAACTTCTTCTTTAACTTCTCTCATTAAACAAGCTTCGGCGCTTTCTCCGGCCTCAATAAAGCCAGCAATGGTGCTGTAAAGATTCACTGGAAAATTTTTATTGTGAGCCAATAAGATGCTTTTATCTTTATGAATTAAGGTAATTATGCATGGAGAAATTTTTGGATAAACTAAAGGAGCATGACAATTATGACATTTCATAGCCCTTTCTCTTTCATCATGATGTAATTCTGATCCGCAAAAGCCGCAATATTTATTTGAATCTGACCAGTTAACTATCTGAAATGCTCTAGAAATGGCTTCGAATAGCCGCATATTCATCACAGGAAATAAAGCTCTTAAATCGGTAAAAGTTGTATCTGGAATCATTGTTTGTTCGTTTGACACAGACACAGCATAAAGGGGTGAATCATCTAAATATCCAATAAAGTGTCTACTTTTTTCTTCTAGACCTGACCATTTCATTTCATCCTCAGTAGCTGGTCGGACCGAAGATTCTTTTAAAAAGTGTAATAACTTTGAATTATATACAGGAAAGTACTTTGACTCTTTGGACGTATCATCTATAAAATTAGCCGGCGTAAAAATATTCATACAAAAAACTATGTCCTCAGCAATTTTTAAGAACTTTCTTGGTCATGCTCCTGATTGGTATAAGCAGACCATTCTAGCCTTTTTAGTTATAAATCCAATTCTTTACTTCATTTGTATTGCAACGTCCTTGCCTGCTGGGACCATTTTAGGCTGGGTTATTCTTGCGGAATTTATTTTTACACTTGCCATGACTTTTAAATGTCACCCTCTTCCTCCTGGAGGACTGATTGCACTGCAGGCAGTTATTTTAGGGCTCACTTCAACCAGTCAAGTTTATTACGAAATTTCTCTAAACCTTAAAGTAATTCTATTGCTTATGTTCATGGTTGCTGGAATATTTTTTATGAAGGACTTGCTTCTTTTTATTTTTACTAAGCTTTTATTGAAAGTAAAAAACAAGACAACTGTATCTCTTCTTTTTGTCTTCGCTGCCGCTTTTTTATCAGCTTTTCTTGATGCCTTAACCGTAACAGCAGTTTTAATATCCGTCGCCGTTGGTTTTTATACTGTTTACCACCAAGCGGCATCTGGAAAAGATTATTTAGATGAACATGATTTAAACGATGATTCTCATCTAGACGATAAAGAATCAATTAATTTAGAAAAATTTAAACTCTTTCTTTGTAACCTACTAATGCATGGAGCCGTGGGAACAGCTCTTGGTGGCGTTTGTACTATTGTAGGAGAGCCACAAAATCTTCTTATTGCATCCATCGCCGAATGGGACTTTATAGAATTTTTTATGAGGATGGCTCCAATTTCAATGCCTGTTTTAATCGCTGGCTTATTCACTACATTATTTTTAGAAAGATTTAAGGTTTTTGGATACGGCGCTCAACTCCCAGAAAGAGTCAGAGATATACTTCAAGCATTTGATGATGATCAAACAGCTAACTTAACAGATCAAGTTAAAGCCAAACTTCTCGTTCAACTAATCGTTGGATTAATCCTTATGTTCTCTTTGGCATTTAGTATTGCTGCTGTTGGTCTTATAGGTTTGATGATTATTATACTTTTGACTTCATTTACAGGGATCATTGAAGAAAAAGAATTAGGAAAAGCCTTCGAGGAAGCTCTTCCTTTCACAGCCCTGCTGGTTGTTTTTTTTGCTGTGGTTGCAGTTATACACGATCAACATTTATTTAAGCCTGTTATTGATTATGTGTTTCTCCAAGCTGTGGAACTTCAAGCGCCTCTGTTTTTTATAGCAAATGGAATTTTATCCATGATTAGTGACAATGTTTTTGTTGCTACTATTTATATCAACGAAATTAAAGCTGCATTAGATTCTGGAGAAATCAGCAGAGATCAATTTGATGCGTTAGCTGTTGCGATAAATACCGGTACAAACTTACCAAGTGTTGCTACTCCAAACGGACAAGCAGCTTTTCTCTTTTTGCTAACATCATCAGTGGCTCCTCTAATTGGTCTGTCTTATTTAAGAATGGTCAAGCTGGCTCTTCCTTATACAATCGTATTGAGCTCTGTTGGATTAACAGCAATTTTTTATTACTTTTAATGGATAGAACCTTTTGTATCGCCCCAATGATGGGAAGAACTGATACGCATTTTAGAAATCTTTGTAGGTTTGCTTCAAAACATGCTGTTTTATTCACAGAAATGGTGCATTCCAACGCCCTTTTGAAAAACAAACGAATAGATAAGTACATAAAAAAAACTGATATAGAAAATCCAGTTGTCTTCCAGCTTGGAGGTTGTGAACCAATGGATCTCGCAGAAGCAACTAAAATAATTAATGAAAACAAATACGATGAAATTAATTTGAATGTTGGTTGTCCTAGCCCTAGGGTGAAATCAGGAGGTTTTGGAGCATTTCTCATGTACGAACCAACCAAAGTTAAAGATTGTCTTTCTGCTATGACTGCATCTTCTGATATACCAATAACTGCAAAAATTAGATTAGGAGTAGATAATCAAGATATTGATGAAACTTTAGATAATTTCATTGAAATCATTTTGCAATCAGGAATAAAAACTCTGTATGTGCATGCTAGAAAAGGAATGCTTGAAGGATTAAATCCGAAAGAAAATAGAAATATTCCACCGCTTAACTATGAAAGAGTCTATCGAATAAAAGAAGATTTTCCAGATATTGAAATAATACTCAACGGAGGTTTATCTGACTTTCTAGAAGATAAAAATAAATTAAAAATGGTGGATGGATTGATGTACGGAAGGTATGTTTGTGAAAAACCTTATGAACTAACAAAAGTAGATAAAATTTTTTATCAATCAACCAAAGAAACTAATATTGAAACTCTTGTAATGATGATGGAAAAATATTTGATAGAAAATCAAAATTTAGGATTTTCAGGCTATTTGATCAAAAGGCATATGGTAAATTTTTTTAAAGGTTTTAGTTATTCAAAAAAGATTAGGCAAATAATTATGTCGGATAACCTGAACGTAGATGAGATAATAAGAATACTGAAGAAAAAACATTTATTAGTCGCATGAAACTTTTCAAAAATTTATTTAAAACAAAAGAGATTGAAGAAGAAAGTAAAGATAGCAGCATTCAAAAATCAATTTGCTCATTAATGATAGAAGTTGCTTATGCTGATAATCAACTAGATGAATCTGAATTAAAAGCAATGGCAAATTCCCTCAGTAAATTAGATATTGAAAAAGAGGAGATACAAGAAATTGTTGATGCAACTCTTGCTAAGTCTAAAGAATCAATTTCTTTTTATGAACACACGAGAATACTTAACGATCAACTTGATTACGATCAAAAAAAAGAAGTCCTTAATTCAGTTTGGGCAATTGCGTTTGCAGATGGTGAAATGGATAAGCATGAGGAGCATCTGATAAGAAGAATTGCTGATCTTCTATACCTCAATCATAAAGATTTTATAAACGCCAAATTAAATCAAAAGGAAACTAATGAAGATAGTTAATCCAAACAAACACAATTTATCCAAGGAAAAACTCCAATTCATGGATGAACTTTTCATGGATAGATACATATCAACAGGAAAAATATCCGGAACGCAAACCTTAGTAGCAAGAAATGGAGAAATTGTTCATTGTCACTCTCAAGGTTTAAGAGATATTGAACAAAATCTTAAGATGGAAGATGACTCGATTTTTAGAATCTATTCAATGACGAAACCTGTAACTGGAGTTGCCTTAATGCAGTTATATGAAAAAGGTTACTTTCATCTGGCAGACCCAGTTAGTAAATTTCTTCCTGAATTTAAAAATCAATCAGTTTATATAAGTGGAATCTATCCAGCTTTTGATACCAGACCAGTGAACAGAGAAATGACCATCCGAGATTTATTAACCCATACCTCTGGTCTCAGCTATTCAATTAATTTTGAAAATCACTTAGATAGTGCCTACAGACATGTATTTGATGAATTACTGCCAGATAGAGAAAGACGTTCTCTGGATTTAAAAGATGTATGCGAAACTTTAGCTACCCTTCCTCTTCAATTTTCGCCTGGCGAAGGCTGGCTTTACAGCGTTTCCATAGATGTTTGCGCAAGAATTGTTGAAGTCATATCAGGGGAGAAAATAGATGATTACTTTAAAGAAAACATATTTGATCCCTTAGGTATGAAGGATACAGGATTTATTGTGCCTAAAAAGGATGCAGATAGATTGACAGCTTTGTATTGGAGAACACCAGAAAAAAAATTAGTCTTAGAAGATCCCTCTGGAAATGAAAGCAACATGTTAATAGATAAAGTTTACAAAGGTGGTGGGAGTGGTCTCGCATCTACCATAGAAGATTATTTTAAGTTCAGTCAGATGCTTTTAAATGGCGGTGAATTAAATGGCAAAAGAATACTCTCAAGAAAAACTGTTGAGTTGATGACTATGAATCACCTTCCGGACAATAAAACTTTGTTAGACATGAATGCTGGAGGAGGATTTTCTGAGGTACGTTACCAAGGAATGGGTTATGGTTTGAGTATGGCTGTAACCGTCGATCAAGCTGCAACACAAATCTCTGGAACTGCGGGTTCCTATAATTGGGGTGGTATGGCAAGTACCTTCTTCTGGATAGATCCAAAGGAGAATTTGTTAGGTATTTTTATGACCCAATTAAGGCCCTCAACAACTTTTCCGTTCAGAGGACAAATGCAAGCTATGGTCTATGGAGCCTTCGAAGATTAAAAATCTTCAAATTCATCAACGAAGTCATCAGAATCAATTTCTCCGTCACTGATTTCATATTTTCTACGCTGTAAGTATGCGTCTCTGAAAAATATGTATTTATCTCCGCTGACAAAATTGTCTAGCTCAAGTAAAACAGTTGTTTGATTAAGGATATTTAATCCAGTCAATAAACCTGATGTAGTTGGATGATCATCAGCTACAGCTAAAGGAGATATAACAGAATCTATTCCTCTGGATAAACCATCCCTCACAGTAGTTGGACCTAGAAAAGGTAAAACTATATAAGGACCAGGTTCAACACCCCATTTTCCAAGTGTCTGTCCAAAATCTTCATCGTTCTTATCAAATCCCATTGGAGTAGCAACATCAAAGAGACCAAAAATTCCAAAAGTCGTATTGAAAATAAATCTTCCGAAATCATTCAATGCTTTAGAAAAATTCTCTTGCAAAATATTATTTAAGCCTGACTTTACGTCATCAATATTTTCAAAAAAATCTGTAATACGATCTCGAACAAATGGTGGAGTTGCTTCTACATATGCTCCTGTAACAGGTTCAATTAAATTTTCTATTACCCTCTCATTGAATTCATGAACTTTTCTATTTTGCTCTTCATAAGGATCCAGAGAATCTCTTAACTCGGGAGAGACGGCACACCCTATAAATAGAAAGAAAAATGCTAAAATAGCACTCAATCTTTTGATATACAGAATAACCATTTCGTAAGCATATGCCTCTTCCTGAAAAAAACAACCGTGTAATTATTACGAGCGCTTTGCCCTATGCAAATGGTGACTTACACATTGGACATCTTTTGGAGCATGTACAAACAGATATCTGGGTAAGGTTGCTTAGAGCAAACAACATTACTTGTCACTATGTTTGTGCGAGCGACGCTCATGGTACTCCTATCATG
>LUMT01000905.1_pt1 | contig 19721 bp, 21 predicted proteins | sample 729741 | NCBI WGS metagenome assembly LUMT01 (sample SAMN03860299, study PRJNA289734) | marine metagenome | biome: seawater column; feature: ocean; material: water; isolation source: Red Sea water column Station 192 - depth 50m | place: Saudi Arabia: Red Sea | collected 2011-10-15 | depth 50 m
TGAAATACCTATCAGCAAAAAAATACCTACTATTGAATAAATGTAAGTCCTAAGATTTCTCATAAATTAGATAATAACAAAAAAGTGTGTGTATAGCACTGATAAAAATTATCTAATTATTTGGTGGCCTCACCCGGACTCGAACCGGGACGGGAATAAATCCCAAAGGATTTTAAGTCCTTTGCGTCTACCAATTCCGCCATGAGGCCAATACAATGATTTATAACTCTATGTGTAATTAAGTTCCAGAACTTTAACAATGGATAAAAAAAAGGGGCCCGAAGGCCCCTTCTTTATTATTTACTTTGCAGTTAATTAGTTGCTGTCTGATACTGCAGCTACATAAATAGCCATACCAAATGCAATTTTATTAACAAAGTCTGCAAGGTTATAGATTAAGTTCAATGAACCAGCGTCAACGCCGCCACCGAAGTAACCTACAGCATAACCAATTGGATAAATTGCCCATCCTACTGTAACAATTAATCTCAATGCGTTAAATGCAGTCTGACCAGCAGCGTTTCCACTACCAGCACTTGCCTTGCTTGCTTCACCTGCAAAAACCTCGTAGATGATATATAACCATCCAGCCATACCTATTACGAAGGCTAGAGTTACATTCATCGCTCCAGTTTCACCCATGTAACCGAAGACAAGCATAATAATTGATGCAATTAATAGTCTCCAGAAAAGGCTTGAAGCAACAGCAGTCATCGCTGCAAGAATTACATAGAATTCTACGATTTGTAGAGGCACAGTAATCAACCAGTCAATGTAACGAAGGACTGTTGGTGAGTCACCAGTAGCAACCCATACGCCTCTCATGTAGAAGTAGTGCCACGCCGCAATACCAGTAACTAATCCAGCTACTGTAAGGGACGTTTTCCATTTAGCTGCTACACGATCTCTTTCAAGAAAGAAGAAAGCAGTAGCGGCAACCATGGCCATAGAGATCAACCAAAACGAAATCGCAACGTGATCTCCGGGATTTAGCATTAATACTTTCATGTTTATTTTCCCCTTAATTTTATAAAATTAGGCAATTATTATTGAGAATCCTTCTTAAGTAAATATTAAAAAAATAATAATAATAAATAAAATCAATTACTTAGAGATTTGTGGATAAAAATTATTAATACTTTGTATCATAATTTTTAACTAATTCCTTTAATTCTGCATCGCATTTTGACAGCTGATCGTCGCTCGTTGAACGCATAACAATCGATGTTCCAAATCTATTTTCCTTGCTAAATGGATAACTGCCTATTTCAACAGAGCTGTATTTTGCCTGAAGGTTAGTAAGTGTCTCGGCCACATTGCTTTCTGGGGTAAAAATAACGACTGATTTAGATTTTACTACGTCCCCTTTCTTAAGGAATTGACGAGCTCCTTCCAACATGCCTTGCATAATTCCTGGTATACCTGCCAAAACAAATACATTGTCCATTTTAAACCCTGGTGCTCTACTGACTGGATTTTCAATGAGCTCTGAGCCAACAGGCATCTTAGTCATCTTCATTCGAGCTTCTGTGAGCTCTCCATCTTTATAATACTCTTTTAATATTGAGAGCGCTCCCTGATTTATTTCCAAATCAACAGAAAATGCTTTAGCAATTGATTCTGAAGTAATGTCGTCGTGTGTTGGCCCAATGCCGCCAGTGGTGAACACATAGTCATAAGTTTTTCTTAAATAGTTAACTGTCTCAACAATTACATCCTCTTCGTCACGAATTACCCTGACTTCTGTTAATTGAATACCTATTTCATTCAACCAATTTGCAAGATATGATAGATTCTTATCTTGTGTACGACCTGATAAAATTTCATTACCTATAATAATTAATGATGCTTTCATAATCTTATGTCAAAAAATTCTAAAAATTTCCTCACTGGTAAATTCATAAAGAGATATAAGAGATTTTTTGTAGATGTTCAACTTGATAGTAAAAAAATTGTCACAGCTCATTGTCCTTCAACTTGATAGTAAAAAAATTGTCACAGCTCATTGTCCTAATACAGGATCTATGATGGGACTGCTTGAAAAAGATAATTTAGTCTATTTAACAGAAGCAGATGATCCTAACCGAAAACTAAAATTTACTTTAGAAGCAATTCAATCAAACGGGGCAATGGTCGGAGTAAATACTCATCGAGCTAATCGAATTGTTGAGGAAGCAATAAGTAATGGCAAAATTTCAGAGCTAGGAAATATTGTATCATTTAAAAGAGAAGTTAAATACGGACAAAATTCTAGAATTGACTTCTTAGTTCAAACAAAAAAAGATGAAATATACGTTGAAGTTAAAAATGTAACTTTATCGAGAGATAAATCAATTGCAGAATTTCCTGATGCGGTCACTGAGAGAGGACTAAAACACTTAATAGAGCTATCCACTCTTCCAATCAAGTCTATTAGAGCGGTTATGCTTTTCTTAGTCCAAAGAGATGATTGCAGTAAGTTTAAGATCGCTGCAGATATTGATACCAAATATGCAGATACTTTTAAGAAGGTTAAAAAAATGGGTGTAGAACCATTATGTTATGACTGTTCTTTTGGTAGAAATGGTATAAGTGTAAATAAAAAAATAAAGGTATTAAATTGAATAACACTATTCATAGTTCTGATGATTTTGAAGGGATGCGAAAAGCAGGTAATCTTGCAGCATCTACATTGGATCTACTTGTTGAAAAAGTAAAACCAGGTGTTTCCACCGAAGAGTTAGATAATATTGCATTTGACTATATAGTCCGTCATGGAGGCCTTATTGCCCCTTTATTTTATAAGGGCTATCCTAAGTCAGTTTGTACTTCAATTAATCACGTAATATGTCATGGAATTCCTTCATCAAGAATTTTAGAAAATGGAGATATTGTGAATATCGATGTAACCGTAATTGTTGATGGCTGGCATGGTGATACAAGCCGCATGTTTCCTGTTGGAAAAATAAATGCCAAAGCACAAAAATTAATTGATTGCACTTTTCATGCAATGCATGAAGGCATCAATGCTGCTCAACCTGATGCAACATTAGGTGATATTGGTAGTGCAATTCAAACATATGCAGAAAAACAAAACTACAGTGTTGTTCGTGATTTTTGTGGTCATGGACTAGGAAAAGTTTTTCATGAGTTTCCAAACATTCTTCACTACGGGGATAAAGGTAAAGGTGAAAGAATTGAACCAGGCATGTTTTTTACAGTGGAACCGATGATAAATTTTGGAAAATATGATGTTAGAATGTTAGGCGATGGTTGGACGGCTGTTACAAAAGATAAAAGTTTGTCAGCACAATTTGAGCATAGTATTGGCATTACCAACGATGGTGTAGAAATTTTTACAAAATCACCCGCTGGGCTTGATAAACCGTAAATTAAAGATTAAAAACATACTTATATGATCCCTCGTTATTCTAGAGCCGAGATGACTGACGTTTGGAGCTCTAACTCTAAATTTAAAATATGGCTTGATATTGAACTCTATGCTTGCGAAGCCATGGAGAAATTAGGAACTGTTCCTAAGGGAACAAGTAAAAAAATTAGATCAAAAGCAAAGATTAATGAAAAGAGAATTGATCAAATTGAAAAAAAAGTGAAACACGATGTAATTGCTTTTTTAACAACAATTTCTGAATACGCGGGTCCACCTGCAAGATTTCTTCACCAAGGTCTAACTTCTTCAGATATTTTAGATACAGCTTTTAATGTTCAACTAAAACAGTCCTCAGTCATTATTGAGAAGGAACTATTAAATTTACTAAAATCATTAAAAAAGATTGCAATAAAACATAAGAACACACCTTGCATTGGAAGAAGTCATGGGATTCATGCAGAACCCACAACTTTTGGAGTTAAAATGGCATCTTTTTATGCAGAATTTCAAAGGAACCATAAGCGTTTTTTAAAAGCAATCGAAGAAATAAATATATGTGCGATTTCAGGTGCAGTTGGCAATTATGCAAATATTGATCCACGTGTTGAACAGTACGTCGCAAAAAAGTTGGGCATGAAAGCAGAAACGATTTCAACTCAAATAATTCCAAGAGATCGTCACGCAGTATATTTTAATACTCTTGCAGTAATTGCAAGTTCGATTGAACGTTTAGCTACTGAGATAAGACATTTACAAAGAACTGAGGTTTTAGAAGTTGAAGAATTTTTTTCAAAAGGACAAAAAGGGTCATCAGCGATGCCTCACAAAAGAAATCCAGTTCTGACTGAGAATTTAACTGGACTGGCAAGACTGATTAGAGGTTATACGGTTCCTGCTTTAGAAAATATTACTCTTTGGCATGAAAGAGACATATCACATTCAAGTGTAGAGAGAATAATGGCGCCAGATGCAAATATTATAATCGACTTTGCACTTTCACGAATGAATAATGTGATATCAAATCTTGTTGTATATCCAAAAAATATGAAAACTAATTTAGATAGATTAAAAAAACTGCCAATGTCAGAAGGTTTAATGCTCGCAATGACACAAAAAGGTTTATCGCGAGAAAATGCGTACAAGATAGTTCAACGTAATGCAATGGAAGTATGGAAAACGAATACAGATTTTGAGGTAATACTTAACAAAGATGAAGAATTAAAAAAATACCTAAGCAAAAAAGAAATATCAAAAATTTTAGATTTAAAACATGCTGCTCGCAGAACTGACTATATTTTCAAAAAAGTTTTTAAGTAATTTAATTTGAATAGTAAATTGCGACTGCAAATAAACCAAAAATCAGCGCATAAGCTCCTGCATAGTAAAATACGACATAATTAGAACGATCAATCATATCCACTAAAGAAGCTTTCTTTTTATTAACTGATTTTTTCTTTGTTGATTTCTTAACAATCCTTTTTTTAGCAACTTGCTTCTTTTTTTTGGTTACTTTCTTTTTTAACGACTTTTTCTTTTTTTGGGCAAACTGATACTTCATAAAAAACTCTTATATGTTGTCTTTACCAATAATTTCTTCTTTTGCTTGAAGTAAAAATTGATCCATACTTTGTCTTAATTCGTCGTCTGAAATTGTAATACCTTTATCGTCAAAGTCCTTTCTAACCTTTCTGAAAACATCCATATCCCCGTCTTCTTCAAGATCTGATTTTACAACCTCTGCAAAATATTCTTCAACAGCCGGGCCTGATATGCCTAATTTTTCAGCTGCCCACACACCTAAATACTTATTTCTACGGGCTAATATTTTAAACTCTAGTTCCTGGTCACGAGCAAACTTACCCTCGAAACCTTTTTTTCTCTCATCAAGTTTTTTCATGATTTTTTGTACTTTTGAATGAATTTAATTTAATTTAAGTACTTATCTTAACAAATATTTTTATTACCTGCAATGAGATCATCTAAAACTTTATATGAAGGTAAGGCTAAAAAAATTATTAAAGGGCCTAAAAAAAACACACTCATTCAAATTTTTAAAGACGATGCTACAGCCTATAATAAAAAGAAACATAAAATTTTTAAAGGCAAAGGCGTACTTAACAATCATATTTCTGCACACATAATGCAGTATCTTAAGTCAAAACGCATCCCAACACATTTTGAAGAAAAGCTGAATGACCGTGAGCAACTTATAAAAAAATGTGAAATTATTCCGATTGAATTTGTTGTAAGAAATATAACAGCTGGTTCTATTGCAAAAAAATTAGGTATTAAAGAAGGATTAAAGCTTAAAAAACCTTTACTAGAATATTATTACAAAGAAGACAGTTTGGATGACCCAATGATTTCAAGAGACCACCTTATCACTTTTGGCTGGGCAACAAACTCTGAGCTGAAAAAAATAGATAAAATGTCTCTTCAAATTAATAAGCACTTAAGAAATCTTTTTTTTAAAAAGAATATCATACTTGTAGATTTCAAAATTGAATTCGGTAGACTCTCATCGAACCCCAAAAAAATTGTATTAGCTGATGAAATAAGTCCTGATTCTTGTCGATTATGGGATAAAAAAACTAATAAGAAACTTGATAAGGATGTGTTCAGAAGAAACCTCGGCAGTTTATTAAGTGCATATGAGGAGGTTGCCTCAAGATTAGGAATCGTGCATTAAAGTCTAATGCTAGCCAAAATTCATATCACATTAAAAAAAGATGTACTTGATCCTCAAGGCTCAGTTATTGCAAATTCACTGAAATCTCTTGGATTCGACAACGTTAATGATGTCAGACAGGGAAAATTCATAGAACTTGAAATCAACAGTAACAATAAAGAGGAAGCTGAGAAGCAGTGTAATGATATGTGTGAGAAATTATTGGCTAACTTAGTTATTGAAGACTACTCAGTAGAAATTGAAAATTAAATGAAGACACATGTAATTGTTTTCCCAGGTTCGAACTGCGACAGAGATGTAGCTGTTGCAATTCAAAATATTATTGGCTCTTCGCCTGAAATGGTTTGGCATAAAGACTCGACAATAAATCAATCAGATTTGATTGTTGTTCCAGGTGGGTTTTCTTATGGTGATTATTTACGATGTGGCGCGATGGCATCAACGTCACCTATCATGAAAAGTGTGATTGAAAATGCAAATAAAGGTGTGCCGGTAATGGGAATTTGTAATGGATTTCAAATTCTAATTGAAAGTGGTCTTCTTCAAGGTGCACTAATGAGAAATAGTAGTTTAAGTTTTATATGTCGCGACATAATAATTAAACCAACAAATACGAAAACCATATTTACTAATAAATCCACTATTTCGAAAATGCCAATAGCTCACAACGAGGGAAATTATTTTGCTAACAGTAATCAGATAAAAGAAATAGAAGATAACGATCAAATTGCCTTCCAATACTGTGACGAAAATGGAGATATCAATGCCCATTCAAATCCAAATGGATCAATAAATAATATTGCCGGGGTGTTCAACAAAAGCAAAAATGTACTAGGTATGATGCCCCACCCCGAAAGAGCAGCTGAAAGCATTCATGGGTGTGATGATGGAAGAAATATTTTTGAAAGTCTTCTAAGTTAATGACTTCATCCAATTGGCATTTTGATACAGAAAAATCACTTGTAGAAAGTCACGGTCTTAAACTTGACGAGTTTGAAAAAATTGTTGAGGGACTTGGGCGTGAACCCAATCTTACTGAACTTGGAATATTTAGTGCAATGTGGAATGAACATTGCTCCTATAAATCGTCTAAATATTGGCTAAAAAAATTACCAACCTCAGGGGAACGAGTTATTCAAGGACCAGGTGAAAACGCGGGTGTTATTGATATCGACGATGGAGATGTTGCGGTTTTCAAAATGGAAAGTCATAATCATCCTTCATTTCTAGAGCCTTACCAAGGAGCTGCAACTGGTGTAGGGGGTATTTTGAGAGATGTATTTACTATGGGCGCAAGACCTGTAGCAAACATGAATGCACTTCGATTTGGAGATCCCAATCATCCAAAAACAAAGCATTTAGTCTCAGGTGTTGTCGGTGGTATTGGTGGTTACGGAAATTGTATTGGAATTCCAACTGTTGGAGGTGAAGTAAATTTTCATCCATCGTATAACGGCAATATATTGGTTAATGCTATGACGGTTGGCATCGCAAAAAAAGATAAAATTTTCTATTCAGCGGCTGCAGGAATAGGAAATCCAGTAGTGTATGTTGGTTCAAAAACAGGTAGAGATGGTATTCATGGTGCAACAATGGCATCAGCTGAATTTGATGATGACTCTGAAGAAAAAAAACCCACAGTTCAAGTTGGTGATCCTTTTACTGAAAAATTATTACTTGAAGCTTGTCTAGAACTTATGAAAGAGCAATTCAAGATATGGGAGCAGCAGGTTTAACTTCATCATCTATTGAGATGGCATCCAAAGGAAATGTAGGGATTGATATAAATTTATCAAAGGTTCCTATGCGAGCAGCTAACATGACTGCCTACGAGCTCATGCTATCGGAGAGTCAGGAAAGAATGTTAATGGTTATTCAACCCAAAAAAGAGGAACTTGCCCGAAGCATTTTTAAAAAATGGGATCTTGAATTTGAAGTGATTGGTGAAGTTACAGATACAAAAAAATTAATATTACATATGGATGGTGAAGAGCAGGCAAGTATACCAATTAATATTTTGGTAGAAGATGCGCCAGAGTATCAGCGAGATTATATTGTCAATGACCCTTCTCCCCTAATTAGTTTCGAAAGTAAGGATTTTGAAGATAAAGATATCTTAAGCGATTTATTAAAAATGATCAGTCATCCAAATTTATGCAGCAGAAAATGGATATGGGAACAATATGATCACATGGTTATGGCAGATACAGTTGTACGACCTGGTTCTGATGCAGCTGTTGTCAGAGTGCATGGAACCAACAAAGGAATAGCGATCAGTACAGACTGTTCACCCACCTACTGCAGACACAATTCCTATGAAGGAGGAAAGCATGCGGTTGTTGAAACTTGGCGTAATATTGTTGCATCCGGAGCTGAGCCAATTGCAATTACAGATTGTATGAATTTTGGAAATCCTGAAAAGCCAGAAATCATGGGACAATTTGTAGAATGCATTCGTGGCATGGGAGATGCTTGCAGTAAGCTTAATTATCCTGTCATTTCAGGGAATGTATCACTCTATAATGAAACTAATGGTGAAGGGATTTATCCTACTCCCGCTATTGGTGGAGTTGGACTAATTAGAGATTTATCTAATACAATGACAATAGATCTTAAAAATGAGGGTAATGTTTTATGCCTCATTGGGGAAAGCAACAATCATTTAGGCAATAGTCATTATCTCTCAATCATACAAAGTAGAGAAGACGGCGGTACCCCGTCAATTAATTTGGATGATGAATTAAAAAATGGAAAATTCATTCTAGATTGCATTGCTAAGAAATTACTAAAATCTGTTCATGATGTTGGTGAAGGTGGTGTTCTTGTTGCAATTGCTGAAATGTGCATCTCAGGTAAGCAAGGTATAAAAATTGATATAACAAAAGATTTTCTTCACGGATTCTTTTTTGGCGAAGATCAAGCTAGGTATCTGGTTGAGGTCTCACAAAATAAACTTGAACAAATAGAAGTTGACGCAAGCAAGAGTGCAGTCAAAATAGAAAGAATTGGAGAAATTGGAGGAACATCTATCTCAATCAATTCAATCGGAGAGGTTGAATTATCAAGCTTAATTGACCACCATACAAAATGGTTCAATGAATTTTGACCTAAAGGGCTCAAAATTATTATTGAATAATTATAAAAAGCAGTTAATTCTTCAATCATGACTGATAATGTGCAAGATGAAATAAAAAACATTGTTGATCAAAACGATGTAGTTCTCTTTATGAAAGGGACAAAGGACCAGCCTCAATGCGGTTTTTCGAATGCTGTTGTAAATACTCTTTCTTTTATGAACGTAAATTATAAAGATGTAAATATTTTGGAAAGTGACGAACTAAGACAAGGCATTAAAGATTTCACTAACTGGCCTACAATTCCACAACTTTATATTAAGGGAGAGTTTATTGGAGGATGCGATATTATTTTAGACATGCATAAAAGTGGAGAGTTAGCATCAGTTTTTGATACAAAAGGTATTACGCACGATTAGTCTATTGAAATAAGATATTCGACTGCTCTATTAAATACAATCTTTCCTCGCACAATTAAACTTTCATGCCATTTCCTACTGTCTGGATTAAATGTACGTAATAAATTATTTCTACTCCAATGTTTCATAATATCCAGCGGATCATTGAGTTTATTATTTTGTGTCCATCTATTTTCAGCTCTTAAATTTTTAAAAACTGTTACAGGTCCATAAGTTCCAAATTCTTGTGTAATTGTAAGCCACTTAATAGATGGAAATTCAGCTGAAATTCCAGAGTGAATGTCGCCTGTTACGTGATAGCCCACCCCCTTATTTGGATCCAACGGTGCTATATGACTTCCATATAAATTTTGCAGCAATTCATAATCAACTTCATTAATTTGATCTGAAATTAAAATAGTATCGTAACCAGATTTACCAAGCCCAGTGTGCAAATCGATACCAAATATCATTTGAGTTTCTTTTAAGTTATTTCTTAACCAATCAATTAATAATTTAGGACCTTTTTGGAGTTTATCACCACCATACTGCAGGCTGGATGGCCTTGTGTACTGACCTTGAGCAAACCATTGCTTGAAATTAGTGAAACCATATTTCAAAATTAATTTTATTCCATCTATATAAAAGGATAATTCAAATTTTTTTGGTATTGTGTTTGGATTCAAAAATTTATCTATTTTTTTGTAGCCATCGGGCTCACCGCTATGCGTGTTAATAAAATTTCTATTCATATCTACATTGTTTTCATTGACTCTTCGATGCCAAGCCATACCAAAAGGATTAATGATATGTACGAAGATTATGCAATAATCCTCAATTAGCTTTTGATTTTTTAACATATCAATGACTGAAAGTTGTATAGCTGAACCGGCAAAACCCTCAACGCCGTGTATACCAGAGGTATATAACAATAATTTATTACTTGTTAAAGATCCAAGAACAGCGATATCTATTGTGAGATCCTCTCCATCAGGACCTACTAAATCTAATGATAAGCTATCACGTTGAACTTGATGACCCAGTGACTCTAGTTGATTAACAGATTCATGAAATCGTTTCTTAGCTTCAGTATAAGATTTGGAAAACCAGTGCGATGCACTCATTTTAATATTATCGAGAGTAATACTCGATAACTAGTTTCGGATCCATTTGAGTTGCATATGGAACTTCAGCAAACTGAGGTGTCCTTACAAAAGTTGAAGAACATTTTTTTTCATCAACTGTAATGTATCCTGGGATGTCTCTTTCCTGGCTTTTCATTGACTCAACTACTAATGCCATCTCTTTAGATTTATCTTTGACTTCGACAACATCACCTTCTTTAAGAAGACAGCTTGCAATATTAACTCTTTTTCCATTAACTTTGACATGCCCATGATTAATAAATTGTCTAGCAGCAAATACAGTTGGTACAAACTTTGATCGATAAACAATAGTATCAAGTCTGCGTTCTAAAATAGCAATTAAGTTTTCACCTGAGTCACCTTTTTGTCTAATAGCCTCTTTATAACAATTACGGAATTGTCTTTCGTTGAGGTTTCCATAATAACCTTTTAGCTTTTGTTTAGCATTTAACTGAACACCATAATCAGACAATTTACCTGTATGCTTTTGTCCATGCTGTCCGGGTCTGTATTTTCTTAGGTTGAATGGGCTTTTTGGTCTGCCCCATAGGTTAACACTCAGACGTCTGTCTATTTTATGTTTTTGTGCAACTCTTTTTGTCATATTTGATGATCCGTGGTTTATACTGGTTTCCTCGCCAATGTCAAACCTGAAAGCTAAATTTCCTTAGTTTTTCTATATTCTGTAAGCACTGTCACAACCCCTCTAAGTGTTGCTATCTCACGTTCACTGAGATCAGCACGATGAAAGATATTTCTTAGGTTTTGCTTCATTTTTGGCATTTTTTCTTCAGGTTGAAAAAAACCTCTAGATTCAAGCTCTTCTTCTAAATGATCAAAAAAATACATCAGATCATTCTGACTTCCATGAGGCTCAGAATTCTTATCAGCTAACTGCTCCGTTTTAAATACTTGAGAAAATAATGAATAACAAAATACATTGACTGCATGAGATAAATTAAGAGATGAAAAATTTTCATGCGTATCAATAGTCACACATTTTGTTATAAGTGACAAATGATCATTTGTAAGTCCCGAAGCTTCGCCGCCAAAAACAACACCGATACTATCATTAATTTTCTGTTCTTTTATTTCACCGATAATTTTAGAATTGTCACTAAACTGTTTACTCATATCTACAGCAAGTGCTTTTTCTGATGGCCATTCGAGTTTAGGTGATACCAGTTTTAAATTAGTGAAACCAAAATTGTACATAGAGCGAGCAACAAGACCGACATTTTCAGGTAATTGAGTATCAACAAGAATAATTGAAATTTTATCAAAATTCATTTGAATTTAAACTTTTACTTGTTCTTTCATTAATTTAAATTCAACACTATCAATTAGTGCTCTAAAAGATGCTTCAATAATATTTTCTGAAACACCTATTGTGTACCAACTTTTCTTATTTGCATCAGAACTTTCAATTGAAACTCTAGTTATCGCATCGGTACCCGTATTGAGAATTCGAACCTTATAATCAATTAATGATAAATCGTTTATGTACTCAGCATAACGGCTTGTCTTAAAATTATTTCGAAGAGCATTATCCAATGCATTGACTGGACCAACTCCTTTACCGGTACCAATAATTTCATCATTATCAATTTTTAATTTCACAGAGGCTTCTGACATGGTCTGCCCCTCTTCACCTGAATTTTGTACATTCACATTAAAACTAATTACTTCAAAATACTCTGGCATTTTGCCAAGTACTTTATTAACAAGAATTTCAAAAGAAGCATCGGCACCATCGTAAGGGTATCCATTAAATTCTCTTTCTTTTACTCGATCTAAGATTTTTTGAATTGTCTTATTGTCTTCATTAACTTCTATTCCTGCTGATTTTAACTAGATTGCCAACAAGTTCAGGATTGATGTGTTCGTAAGTCTTTGGATCTTTATTGACCGCAGAAACATGTAATCCACCCTTATGTGCAAAAGCAGAAGAGCCAACGTAAGGTGCTGTTCGATTTGGGACTCTGTTTAAGATTTCATCAAGGAGCCTTGAAAGCTCAGTTAAAAGATTAAGTTGTTGTTTATTAATTGATAAGTCAAATTTGTTTTCAAATTCATTTTTAAAAGCAAATGTTGGCAATAGTGTAATCAGATTAGCATTTCCACATCTTTCACCTAAACCATTTATCGTGCCCTGAACCTGCCTTGCACCTGCTCTTACAGCAGCAAGAGTATTGGCGACTGCATTACCTGTGTCATTATGTGCATGAATTCCAAGATGATCTCCTGAAATTTCTTTAGAAACTTTTGATACGATATCTTCAACTTCATGCGGAAGAGTTCCTCCATTCGTATCACAAAGAACGAGCCACCGTGCACCATTTGACTTTGCAGCTTTAAGACATTCAATTGCATAATTTGGATTAGATTTGTAACCATCAAAAAAATGTTCAGCATCGAAATGCACTTCTTTTTTCGTTTTGGCTAAAAATTTTACTGACTCTCCAATATTTTCTAAATTTTCCTCATTGGTAATTCCCAATGCAAGATCAACATGGAAATCCCAAGATTTTCCAACAACACATGCTGAAGGCGCATTAATATTTATCATTGCAGCCAAACCAGGATCATTTTCTGCGCTGCGACCAGATTTTTTGGTCATTCCAAACGCTGTGAACATTGAGTTTTTAAATTTTAAATCTTCATTAAAAAACTTAGTATCAGTTGAGTTTGCGCCTGGCCATCCACCCTCAATATAGTCAACACCAAGCTCATCTAATTTTTTTGCGAGAAGTTTTTTTTCATCAACATTAAAATCAACACCGTAAGTTTGAGCTCCGTCTCTAAGAGTCGTATCAAATATGTATAACTTTTCTTTCACTTACTTAACTTTCCAAGTTGTTTCGCCACCTTGATCTTCAAGTATGACTCCCATTTTGTCTAATTCATCTCGGATCCTATCAGCATCATCAAAGTTCTTGTTTGATCGTGCCTCATTTCTTTGAGCAATAAGCAACTCAACTTGAGCGGTATTAATATTTAAATTTTCTTTTTTCCAGGAAAGCCATTCAGATGGTTTTTCATTTAAAAGTCCAAGCATATTTGCTGAATATAAAAAATTGCTTACTAAGCCTTTATCCCCTGATTGGCAGTCTTTAAATTTTTGATGAAGCACGCTAATAGCTTTAGGTGTATTCATATCATCCAATAATGTTTCCATAATTTCATTATCATTATTTGCATCTTTTAATTCATCACCTTTAAAATTGCTTAAGAATGTGTACCATTTATCTAATGTTTTTTTACTTTCATTGAGGTTATCCTTGGTCCAATTCAGAGGTTGTCTGTAGTGAGTTGATATCATGGTAAGCCTAATAACTTCCCCTTGGAAACTGTCTTTTAACTCATTTACAGTTACAAAATTACCATCAGACTTTGACATTTTATTACCCTCAACAGTAACAAAGCCATTGTGAACCCAATAATTTGCAAATTTGTTATTATTTGCACACTCACTTTGAGCAATTTCATTCTCATGATGTGGAAATATTAAATCTTGGCCTCCTCCATGAATATCAAAATTTTCCCCTAAAAGTTTTTCACTCATTGCAGAGCATTCAATGTGCCAGCCAGGTCTCCCATCTCCCCATGGACTTTTCCAACTGGGCTCATCTTCTTTTGAAGGTTTCCATAATACAAAGTCAGACTCTTCTTTTTTATAACTTTCTACACCTACGCGTGAACCAGCAACCATTTCATCTAAATTCTTGCCAGAGAGTTTTCCATATTCTTTAAATTTATTTGAAGAAAAAAGAACATTACCATCCGCTACATATGCAAACTCTTTTGATATGAGTTTTTCTATCAACTCGATCATCTCAGGTATATGTTCGGTTGCTCTTGGCTCAAATGTAGGTTTTAAAGCACCAATATATTTCGCATCGTCATGAAAATAATTAATTGTCTTTTCTGTAAGTATTCCAATGTCTTCATTTTGATCATTAGCTGCGTGTATAATTTTATCATCAACGTCAGTGATATTTCTTACATAAGTTACATTTCCACTGCCATAAATTTTTTGGAGTAATCGAAATAAAATATCAAACACTATAACTGGTCGAGCATTGCCTACATGCGCATAATCGTAAACAGTTGGCCCACAAACGTACATTCGTACATTATTTGGATCAATTGGTTCAAACTTCTTTTTTGAATTGGTAAATGTATCGTAAAGCATCAAGTCCATTTAAGTCTGTATCCTCTCAACAATTTTATCTCTACCAATTAGTTGTATGAGAAGCTTCATTTCTGGACCATGTGTCAGTCCTGTGAATGCTACTCGCAATGGAAGAAACAATTCTTTGCCTTTGCGTCCTGTTTTTTCTTTTATGGCATTCGTCCATGTGGTCCAAGTATCATCATCCCACGGTTCCTCTGGCATTAACTCCAATGCTAATTTTATGTAATCTTTATCATCAGACTCAGCAGGCTTGCTGTTAAATACAATGTCAGTCCAAGAAGATATTTCTTCAACAGTTTCCAAATTACCTTTTATGGTGTCCCAAAACTTTTTATCAACATTTTCATCAATCTCAGTAAGTCTTGATTGAATTTCCTCATAATCAAATTTTTGGACTTGTTTTTTGTTAAGCGCCTTTAGGACATCAATTTCGATACGTCCTGGTGATGTTGAAATTGTCTCAAGTTTAAATTCTTCAATGATTTGTTTTATCCCACTCTTTAGTTCAATTGAATTTGAAGTTCCAATCGTTGCTAGTAAGCTGAGAATTGAGATGGGCTCAATATTATCTTTTCTGAAACTATCGATTGATATTACATTGTCTCTTTTTGATAGTTTGTCTCCTGTAGATGCCTTTAAAAGGGCATGATGTGCAAATGAAATTTTATTTTCATCCAATGCATTTATGATTTCAATTTGTACAGCAGTATTGCTAGTGTGATCATCCCCTCTAATTACATTGGTAATATTGTAATCAATATCATCTACAGCAGAACTGAATGTATAAAGTGGAACACCATCTTCTCGAAATAAAACAGGATCTGATAAGCTTGTTAAATCAATATCAATTTCACCCTTTAATAAATCATTCCATTTCATGCGTTCTGTTTGAAGAAGAAATCGCCAATGAGGTTTTCTTCCATCATTCTCATAATCTTTAATTTGTTGCTCCGTTAATTTTAATGCAGAACGGTCATACACTTGCTTTCCACCGGCAGCCATTTGAAGCTTTCTTTTTCTCTCAAGTTCTTCAGGAGTTTCATAGCAAGCATATATCCTGCCATCAGATTTTAATTTTTCGAATTGCTCTTTATATCTTTCAAATCTAGAAGACTGATTAAAAGTCTCGTCATAGTCTATTCCCAGCCACTCCAAATCATTTTTTATTTGAGAAATGTATTCATCTTTTGACCTCTCTTGATCGGTATCATCAATTCGAAGAATAAATTTTCCACCACTATTTTTAGCATACAACCAATTTATGAGGGCTGTTCTGATATTACCCAAGTGCAATAATCCTGTTGGACTAGGCGCAAATCTTGTTATCGTTGTCATCTATTTTTCCTTATCTCTGAATGCATTTGTTATTGGGTATCGTCTGTCATACCCAAAATTTCTCTCTGAAATTTTTACACCCGGAGCAGCTTGTCGTCTTTTATATTCAGAATTATAAAGCAAATTCTGAACTTTTGTAACCAAGCTTGGCTCATAACCTTTCGAAATAATCTCGTTAATTGAACTTTCTTTTTCAACAAGTAAGTACAAAATTTTATCCAAGACATCATATGGCGGAAGGGAATCACTATCTTTCTGATCCTCTTTAAGTTCAGCAGTGGGCTCTTTTGTAATAATATTTTTAGGAATAACTTCCTTTGCTTTAATTGCTGAAAATGATGGAAGATTTTTGTTTCTCCATTCGGAAAGTTTATATAAATCAGATTTATAAATATCCTTGACTACTGAAAACCCCCCACACATATCTCCGTATAAAGTTGAATATCCAACTGAGACTTCTGATTTATTACCATTAGTAACTACCATATGGCCAAACTTGTTTGAATAGGCCATCAATATTGCGCCTCTGGTTCTTGATTGAATATTTTCTTCAGTAATATCTTTTTCTTTACCCGCGAATAAATTTGAAAGAGTGCTATCGTATGAATTCACGATATCTTTTATAGAAACACTTATTAACTCGATACCTAATTTTTTGCCTAGCTGATTTGCATCCTCATTACTTTCCTCGCTTGTAAACTGAGATGGCATTAAAATACCTTTTACTCTTTCAGGTCCTAGTGCATCGGTTGCGACAACCGCGCTAAATGCACTATCTATGCCTCCTGAAATGCCAATAACAACTCCTGGAAATTTATTTTTTTCAACATAGTCTCTTAGCCCAAGCATAAGATTGGAATAGACAATATCGTGCTTGTCACTACTGAGAGGTACCTCTTCTTCAATATCAAAAGTCTTAGTATTGAGGTTGAATGTATATTCCCTGCTTTCTTCAACGCAGTATTTAAATTTAGAAATTACCTTTTTTTGATCACATAAGAAGGAAGATCCGTCAAAAACAATCTCATCTTGACCTCCAACTTGATTTACATAAATCAAAGGAGCATCAATAGAATTTGCAAAACCAAGTGCTTTTTTTTCTCTTTCCTCAATTTTATTTATATCAAATGGGGATGCATTTAATGATACCGCCAAATCAATTTCATTTTTATCAATCTCAACAATTGTATCGTTCACCCATATGTCCTCACAAATAAAGAGACCCAATTTAATTCCATTGAATTCGATTATGCTGACTTGCTCTCCATTTGAGAAAATTCTTTTTTCATCAAATACTCCATAGTTTGGCAAAGCCATTTTATGATGTTTATGTAAGATCTTACCCTTTTTAATTACTAGAGCTGTATTGAACAGTTTGCTCTCTTCCAAAAAAGGAGTGCCTATGATTATTGTTGAATTACTATTTTTAGAACAATTCAAGATATCTGAAATTGCATTATTAACTTTTTCCATAAAAGCTGGTTTTAAAACCAAATCTTCTGGTGGGTAACCTGTGAGCATCAATTCAGAGAAAATTATGAGATCAGATTTATTGCTTTCAATATGATCAATCACAATTTGCTTATTCTTATCAATGTTTCCCACTTGTGGGTTGGACTGAACAATTAATATGGAGGTTTTTTCTGTCATTTGACTGATCTTACAACTAAATAATTTAGTCGCAATTACTTAGCAATCGTAATCTTTGAATTATGTGGTTCTTGGGACTCTCTAAGCTTGTCAGATATTAAAAATGCAAGTTCAAGTGCTTGATTGGCATTCAGCCTTGGGTCACAGTGAGTATGATATCGTGCTGAAAGATCTTCATCCTTAATGGCTTGAGCGCCACCAATACATTCAGTTACATTTTGACCTGTCATTTCTAAATGGACTCCACCTGGGTATGTTCCCATTTGATGGTGAATATCAAAAAATGTCTCAACTTCTTTAAGAACACTTTCAAATGGCCTTGTTTTAAAGCCTGAATTAGCTTTCATGGTGTTACCGTGCATTGGATCACAAGACCAAACTAAATTGTGATCTGAATTTAAAAAAGGTTGTATAAGCTTTGGTAACTTTTCATTTATAGTCTCAGAACCAAATCGACAAATTAATGTTATTTTTCCAGCCTCATTCTCGGGGTTCAGAATATCAAGAAGCTTTTTCAATTCCTCAGGATCTAAAGATGGTCCACATTTTATTCCAATTGGATTTTTAATCCCTCTGCAAAATTCTACATGTGCTCCGTCAGGCTGTCTGGTGCGATCACCGATCCAAACCATGTGAGCTGATGTGTCGTAAACTTCACCTGATGTACTATCAAGTCGCGTCAGACATTCTTCATAAGGAAGCAATAGAGCTTCGTGACTTGTAAAGAAGTCAACGCTTCTTAAACGTTTTGTGTTTCTTGATGAAATTCCAATAGCTTCCATAAAAGAAAGTGTGTCCGAGATTTTATTCGCTAGTTCTCTAAATTTCTTTCCTTGAGAACTTTCATCTACAAATCCCATATTCCATTGATGAACTTTATTCAAATCTGAAAATCCACCTTTAGCAAAAGCTCTTAATAAATTAAGTGTTGCAGCTGATTGTGTGTATGCTCTGATCATTCGATCAGGATCAGGAACTCTCGCATCTTCAGTAAAGTCCATATCATTTATAATGTCACCCTTATAGCTATCTAACTCAACACCATCTATTTCTTCTTTAGGTGCACTTCGTGGTTTTGCAAATTGGCCTGCCATTCTTCCAACTTTTACGACAGGGCAATTACCTGCAGCAGTTAATGTAACTGACATTTGCAATAATACTTTAAATGTATCTCTTATATAATCTGCATTGAAATCATCAAAACTTTCTGCACAATCACCACCTTGCAGCAAAAATGCTTTACCTTCTGAAACTTTAGCAAGATTCCTTTTTAAATCTCTTGCTTCTCCTGCAAAAACAAGTGGTGGATAAGATCTTAACTGATCATCTTAACTGATCCTCAGTTTTTTCTAATTTCTTTTCATCTGGATACTCCGGCAAATGCTTAGCCTCGTAATTTCTCCAACTGTTAACAGACCATTTCTTCATATTTTTTAAATATTCGTTTTGCGGGCTTTATAGTACTAAATAAAGTAAAATACTAGAGTTTCAGTAAAATACATTGATTTTACTTAGTTTATTGCTCCTAAGGTATCTATCCCAGCACTTATTTTTGCTGCTACATCTTCCTGGTCGAGTTTTTTGGTTTGCTGATATTGTGGATGAGCGAGTGTTGCCAAATCTTTTGCTTTAGCCAATGCAAGCTCCATTAACTTTTCATGTTCAGTTACTTCATCTAAATAACCTGGAGCAATAGCATCTTCTATTGAATACATTTCTGCATTTAATAGTGCTCTCTGCTTGTGCGGTTTTGTCAATTTAAATTTTGCAAGTTCAAGTATTGGTGTTGGAATAATCATATTATTTCGTAATTCGTTAGCTCCAATTTTAAAGTCACCTTTAATTCCTATACGGTGATCACA
>LUMT01000702.1_pt1 | contig 19464 bp, 18 predicted proteins | sample 729741 | NCBI WGS metagenome assembly LUMT01 (sample SAMN03860299, study PRJNA289734) | marine metagenome | biome: seawater column; feature: ocean; material: water; isolation source: Red Sea water column Station 192 - depth 50m | place: Saudi Arabia: Red Sea | collected 2011-10-15 | depth 50 m
ATTCTGAGCAATTCGCAATAGAACTATTTGATCAAATAGCATTTTTTGCTGGTTACGGATTTAATAAAAGCCATTCCGTACCTTATGCACTTCTTGCTTATCAAACTGCTTACTTAAAAGCAAACTATCCTGCAGAGTATATAGCTGCTTCATTGACTGCGGTAAAAAGGGATAAAGATAGGACAGCAATATTTCTTTCTGAAGCTAGAGACATGGGAGTCAAAGTGTCTACTCCAGATATAAATAGAAGTGCGTCAGATTTTACTGTTAATGATAACGAAATACTCTTTGGTCTATCTGCTGTAAGAAATGTTGGAGATATAACCTCGGAAAAAATTGTTTTAGAAAGAAATGAAAATGGACCCTATAAATCAATTGAAGACTTTTTATCAAGAATAGATTCAAGATCATTAAACAAAAGAGGCATAGAAGCTTTAGCGCAAGGGGGAGGGTTTGATTTTTTTGGACACTCAAGAAAAGGTGTGTTTGATGCAGTACCTGATTTAATTGACGACGCTAAAGATCATAAAAATAAAAAAGCAAATAACCAAACTTCATTATTTGATTTGGATGATCAATCAGATAAATTAACAACTATCAAAGACACTGAGTGGACTAAGAAAGAAAAACTAGAAAGAGAAAGAGAAATGTTAGGTTTTTTTGTTAGTGAAGATCCACTAGATGGGTATGGAGAAGTGCTTAAATCAGAATCTTCGCACTCTATATTAGAGTTACAATCATTTGACGAGGAAGAGGAAATAAATGTTGTTATTGCTGGTTTGATTTCCAATGTGCAAAAAAGATTATCAAGAAGGGGAAATCCGTGGATTCAATTTGATTTACAAGATACATCTGGTTCAGCTGGTGTATTAATTTTTAACAAGCTAGTAGATAAATACAATAGCAGTATTGATGGAGAAATATATCTTAAGGTTTCAGGCACCTATGTTGGAGGTTCTGAAAACACTATTCGAGCAAGAGACATTGAAGTAATAGAGCCATCAAAAATGGTTGAAGATTTAGACACTTCACCGTTGAGAATATCTGTAACTGAGGAAAAATTAGATAAGAAAAATCTTATATTACTGAAAGAATTACTCGAGAAATATCCGGGTCTCTCAAATGTTGAGTTAGAGGTTCATGGAGAACAAAATACTAAATTACTTGAATTGAAAGAAATAAAAGTTAAAAAAACTAATCAATTGAAAAATGAGATTAACACATTGCTTACTAGTTAAGTAAAATGAAAATGTATGAGTTTTAACGTAGAAGAATTTATAAACAGATATAAAGAAAGAGCAGAAGCTGTAAAAAACAGATCCATTCCACCTGTTGGTGGAGACGATCGCATGGCATTTATCAAACAAGCTGAAACTGATTTTCAGGATTATATGATAATTGCAGATTCAGAATTTACAGTTGAGGAAGACTATTTAGTATTCAAGTATAAATTAGATTCTTAATCAAGATTTTTACTCATAGGAAAAATTTTGGTAATAACCTCTGCACACGCAACTGCTATTTCCATATGTTCTTTTTGAGTTCCATTCCCAGATCTTAATTCAATGTAATGTATCCAGCTTCTAAGTGTGCCATTCATATACATCCTGCTAACAGTATTTCCTTCAGGTAAGACTGCACGTGCCTGTTCTTTAGCAATTCCATTTTCAATTGCCCAATTATATGTTTCTCTAGCTTCGTTAATAAGATGTTCCTGTTTTTCAATCCACATATTTGAAATTTCCTCGTCATCATTTTCAATAGAGTTTTGTCTATTTTTAAGATCTTGAAGCCTGGCTTCTCTAGTTACAAATTCTAGATCTTTAACAGGATTTGCATATCTTTGAGAAAATTCTTGGAAACTAAACGATCTATGTCTTAAAATTTGCCTTGCAATGTCTCTTGTTGTTTCTATTTCAAGACATGCACTGACCATTTCAAGAGGAGACCAATGTGCGTTTTTAATTAGATACTTTATTAGTTTTTCACTTGTTTCGGTATTTAATTGATTTGAAGGGTTTGAGACTCGCGCACAAAAAGCTACCAATTCTTGAGCATTATCAATTCCTTCATTTAGAAACTCTTCTGTTGGCGTAGAATAACTTACTAATTTAACTTTCATTTATGTAACTATATTAAAATAAAAAAAATATGTTTTTATTAAGGATAATTGTTTTTTTAATACTTGTTTCTTTATTAATTATTTTGGCTTACCCCTTATTAATTATTTATGATATTTCCAGAGGTGGAAATGGATTTGGAATTTGTAATGATCTTGTCAACTGTGTTATTCCTATAACTGAGGGTCCTAGATTATTAATTATTCTTATTGCATCATTTTTCGTACTAGTTTTTTTATTAAGAATTATTATGAAATTTATTAACTCTTTAAATAAAGAAAAATCTATTCTTTAACAACTAAAAAGATTGATAATAAGACCATAAGTACACCAAACCAATTCAAAATATTTAGATACTCATTTGCTATTAAAATTCCAATTAGTAAAGCAAATATAGCTTCCATGCTTAATATCAATGCTGAAGTTGAAGCTTTTATTATTTTTTGACCGTACAGTTGTAAATAAAATGCTCCAACATTAACTACTAATCCCAAAAATACTATTGGAAATATATTTTCATACAAAAATTCAAACTCCGAAAAGGTTATTAATGGTAAACACAAAACCGCTCCTGTTAATGACTGAACAAACATTAGTTGTGAAATATTTTGATTCTTTACATATCTTTCAACCAGAACTATATGCATTGCATAAGCTACAGCACAAATTAGAGTAAACAAGTTTCCAAACACTTGTGAAATATCATTTATTGATATAAGGGCTATGCCGGTGAATCCGAGAAATGAATATATGTAGTTTTTTGCTTCTAAGTCTGTTTTGTTAATAAATTTAGATAAAAAAGGTGTAAGTACTACATAAAATCCAGTTACAACACCTGAATTAATAGTGGATGTAGTTAACAAACCTTGTGTTTGAGTTATGTATCCTAGCCATAAAAATAATCCCATCATTAAACCGGGTTTCCAAGTTCTTTTTTCAGGTATACCACCAATTACAGCAAAAAAGAATGCTGCGATTAAATATCTTAAAAAAACAACAAAAGTTGGACTAAAAATACTCAGTAAATTTTTTACAATTAAAAAAGTTGAACCGAAAAATAATGCAGATACAAATAATGCAATTAGCGATTTGTTTTTTTCATTAATGAACATATGAGAGAACTTTAATATGTTGTATAAAATAATATAGTGGTAATAAGTAAAGATAGAAAAGTAAAAGATATTGTCAATATCTTAGAGAAACTATATCCAAAAACCCCTATTCCACTAAAACATAAGGACCCATTTACTCTTTTGGTATCTGTTGTTTTATTTAAAGATGTCAAGATTACCAGTTGGTAAAATTGAAAAGATAATTAGACCATGTGGTTTATCGCCTCAAAAATCAAAAGCAATTAGTGGTTTGTCAAAATTAATAGTTAATAAGCACAACTCTAAAGTGCCTCAAAACTTTAAAGATCTAGAAAATTTACCTGGTGTTGGTCATAAGACTGCATCTGTTGTTATGAGTCAAGCATTTGGATATCCTGCTTTTCCAGTTGACACACACATACATAGACTTGCATGGAGATGGGGTTTGTCGACAGGAAAAAATGTAGAAAAAACAGAAAAAGATTTAAAAAGACTTTTTCCAGAAAGAAAGTGGAACAAACTTCATCTTCAGATTATTTTTTACGGTCGTGAATATTGTCCTGCTAGGGGACATAATTTAGAAGTTTGTATTATTTGTTCAAAATATAGAAGAAAAGAAGGATTTAAGTAGAATTTTTTTTATATCAAGTTGAGGTATATATTTAGTTTATGGAAATTAATGCATCAATAGCCTTCTTCTTTGGAGCTTTATCATTTTTTTCACATTGTGTCCTTCCATTAGTCCCTGGGTATTTTGCCATATTTTCTATAAATAAAAATTCAAAAATATCGAAAATTAATGGTGCAGTTCAATTTGCACTAGGATTTTCTATTGTTTTTGTCTCACTAGGTGCATTAGCAAGTTCGGTAGGTTCTTTTTTTAGTAGAAACGCTACAATAAATCAGTGGTGCTATCATAATTATTTTTGGTTTAGTTTTATTAATACCATCTCTTAATAAAAGATATTTTTATAGTTCAAACTATGTTGATATCAACAATTTTTCAAAATCTAAAAACTTTATAATGGGTTTTACATTCGGCTTTGGGTTTACTCCCTGTATCGGACCAGTGCTCGGAGCATTATTAACTCTGTCATCTAAATCTGAAACATTGTATTCGGAAGTAATGTACCTAATATTATTTTCATTAGGCTTAGCTGTTCCTTTTATTACTATTGCAATCCTTTCAGATCGGATTAATTTCAATAACAAAGTATTTAAAAGTTTTCAAAAATACTCAACAAATGTTTCTGGTGTGACATTAATTGCATTAGGTTATTTAATATTTACTGACAGAGTTTATATACTTGCATCATTTTTTCAAGAAATTCTCTACATACTTAATTTAGATTGGTTAAGTACTATTTAGATTATGAAAGTTTTAAAATCATTAAATTCTTTATATGTTGAGGGGAGTGATTCTTACACTTTCATTGATTCACTTGTATCGAACTCTATAAGTGAAAACGAATATAAGTTTTCATATTTATTAGGTCCAGATGGAAAAGTAAACTTTTGGTTTATATTTTCAAGACAAAACGATTTATTAAAAATTTATCAATCTGAAAGTAATTTGATTGAATTGAAAAAAGTATTAGAAAAGTACAAAATTCGTATCAAATGTGAATTAAATATTGTTAAAGAAGATATATTTTTCGAAATTAATGAGAAAAAAGATACTCTTAGTGTAAAACCAACTAATGAAGCTGAACATCACCTTGATTGGTCTAATGTTGAAATGGCCTATGAGCTTCCTTCATTAAAGATCATTGAATCGGGCTTATTACCTAATGAGATTAAATGGCTAGAAAGTTTTGTTGACTTTTACAAAGGCTGCTTTATGGGACAAGAACAGGCCTCTAGAGTTAAATTTAGGGGTAATCCTAGAAGAATATTAAAAACTTTACCAAACTCTACTCAAGAAATAGTAAAAAAATAATTTATAGTGACTGAAAACAACACCAGATGTAATTACTGTGGGAGAACTTTATATAAACAAGTTTCTGAAAAATATTTCGTTTGTTCTCAAAAATGTAAAAGATTGATAAAAAATAATACCTATATTGAGACAGTTGATTCTCTTGTCTTAAGAGTTAACAGCACTAAGTGGAGTAAAGTTGATGATTTGAATAAAAAAGTTGATGTAAATAAATTTGACTTCATTTCTTCTGTAAGGCGTTTAATTTAACAACCATGAAGATTGTACCTAGTCCATAAGAACCACCCAGTAATACCCCAACTACAAACGCAGTAAAGTCAATTCCAATTCTTGTAGCTCTTATACTTGGACCTAATTTAGCTATGCCAACCATAATTCCATCCCTGGGACCTGGTCCAAGCCCAGAACCAACATAAACACCTACTCCTAAGGCAAACACCACAGTTCCAAATACGAGAAAGATTACTTTTACGGACAAGATTTCTGGACTGGGCAAATAATACATAGTTAGATCGATCACGTTTCCAATAGTTAAGATATTTAAAATAGTGCCTATAAATGGTTTTTGTTTCAGTGGAATCCACCCTAAGAGTAAAATAAAACCTGTTAGGACGCCAGCAAACCCAATCTTAACTCCTATTAATTTACTAAATCCATCGTGAAAAACATCCCAGGAATTTAATCCAAGGCCAGCCTCAATAGTAAAAGCCAATCCAAAACCACATAAAAAAAGTCCAATCATTAGTTGAGGAATTCTCTGAATTATTAATTTATTTTGCATCTATGAACAAGCCTTCTAAGACTGAGATGTTTTCCGGACATAGTTCGTAAGTAGATTGAAAGCGAAGTATTGGAATAATTCTATTATTTATATCAACTTTAATATCATTATCATTGAGTAAATTTAATATAACATTAAGTGATTCTTGCTCATCAATCCATTGATTTGAACTATTACAAATATCTTTTCCAACTTGTATTAAGGTATCATCAGAGTAATTTTCTAAAGTATCCTCACTATCAGCAATTCTAATTTGCTCTACAAAACTATCACCAAAATTATCTGTGCTTAATGAGGAAAACGTTATGTAGAAAATTACTGAAATAATGAAAAAAATCGTAACACCAATAATTGTTTTATTGTTCATATTCTATTATTAAGTAATTTTGAATTTATATATAAACGTATTCAACAAATGTACCCGGAGGGGGAGTCGAACCCCCACATCCGAAGATACTGGATTTTGAATCCAGCGCGTCTGCCAATTCCGCCATCCGGGCTTTAATAAGATTATATTTGATATGCAGATGAATGAGAGAAAATTTTATTAAGTTTAAAATGAGAGAGTGATATTCCTAATTGATGGCCACAGCATTGCATTTAGAGCCTTTTATGCATTACCTGAAACTTTAGAGACAAAAGATGGATTTCCTACAAATGTAATTCATGGATTTCTTATGATGCTATCTAAGCTATCTAAGCTTGTGAATAATTACGATGTAGAAAAAATTATTATTACATGGGATGTCTCTAATAAAACCTTTAGAAATGAAATATACGAAGACTATAAAGCTAATAGAAGTTCATCACCTGATAACTTTAAAATTCAAATTAATAAACTTCAAAATCTGCTTACTAAATTTAACTTACCTCAAGTTTCGCTTGAAGGGTACGAGGCTGATGATGTTTTAGGTAGTTTGTCAAAACACTTTAATAAAAAGAATAAGAAAGTAACAATAGTTACAGGAGATCGAGATTCATTCCAATTAATTAGTTCCAAAACTCATATTATGTATACAAAGCGTGGAATATCTGATGTTGAAATATTTGATAGCAATGTTTTTACTGAAAAGTATCAAATCAATACGAATCAATATATTGAATACTTAGCCTTAAAGGGTGACAAATCAGATAATATTCCTGGCTTACCGGGTGTTGGTGAAAAAACAGCAATATCGTTATTACTAAAGTATAAAAAAATATCAAATATTTATAAAAATTTGGATGAATTGACACCAAAATTAAAGTCAAATTTTGAAGAACATAAAGATTTATTAAATATGAGCAAAGACCTGGCAACTATAAAAACAGACTTAGATCTTGAAATACCAACAACAAATCTAAGTGAAACTATATTTCTTGACAACAAGATTCTAGAAGATTCTGGAAATGAAATTTCTAAATATGAACTTAATAGATTTCTTGGTGAAAGAACTAACTTAAATAAAAACGAGAATGAAAAAGAGAAATTAGAAATAAAATTATTGGATAAAAATATTGATGTACTCAGTATTGTATTTAATTTTGAAAACAAAAAATACTTTGTAAACAATGATGAGTTTGGTGAATTTGAGTCACTACTAAATTTCAACAATATAATTTCTCTTTCATCACAAAAATTGTTTAACGAGTTTCAAATAGAAAAGACTGATAAATTTATTGCATACGACTGCATGCTGTTTTTATTAGATCCAAGTATTAGACCAGACAATCTATTAAGCATTGTTAAATACCTAGATCCACAAAGTGAATTAAACAAAAAGTCTACTGTGGATGAATATATAAAATTTTTTCAATCCGAATTTAGTTCTGTTAATAAATCGATTAAAGAATTCGAACTTGAAGCTACACTTCATCAACTTTATAAAGATGTAGATTTTCCAATGTTGAAGATTTTATCTGAAATGGAAAATGAAGGAATTACAGTATCAAAAGAAAAAATGAAAAAGCTTTCAAAAAGTTTATCTACTAAATTAACTAACCTTCAAAATAAGTGTTACAGCATTACTGAAAAAGAGTTCAATTTAAATTCACCAAAACAACTTTCTGAAATATTTTTTAACGAACTGAAATACCCAGTCTTGAAAAAAACACCGAAAGGAGCTCCTTCTACTGATGCAAGCGTTTTAGAGGAATTAGCTAAGAATTATGACTTACCAAAACATATTTTAAAATATAGAGAGTTAGAAAAAATAAGATCCACCTATGTAGATGGTTTATTGCCTGAGGTAAGTAATGATTCAAAAATACACACTCATTACAACTTATTCGGTACCACAACAGGCAGATTGTCATCAGAAAAGCCAAATTTACAAAACATACCAAACAAGACAGAGTTAGGACAGCAAATTAGAGATTTTTTTATTTCTAAACCTTCTATGAACTTCATCCTTTCAGATTATTCGCAAATTGAGCTACGGGTTCTTGCGCACCTAAGTCAAGACTCAGAAATGATAAAAATATTAAATGAAGAAAATTCAGACATACACTCTGAAACTGCCGCTCGAATTTTTAATCAACCACTAAATGATGTTAACTCTGAAATGAGAAGAAAAGCTAAAGAGGTTAATTTTGGGTTAATTTATGGTATGGAAGCATTCGGTCTTTCCAAAAGCTTAGATATATCTCAAAAAGAAGCTAAGAAACTAATTGATTCTTATTTTGATCAATTTCCAAAAGTAAAAGGATTTTTAGAAAATGTTGTATCTAATGCTGAAAAAAATACATATACAAAAACCTTATTTGGAAGGAAAAGATTTATAAGAGAATTAGCCTCTTCAAATTTTCAATTGAAAGCCATGGGTAAGCGAATCGCTATGAATGCACCAATTCAAGGTACAGCATCAGATATTATGAAAATTGCCATGATAAAAGTTCGTGTTGCACTTAATAATTTTGATAATGCCAATTTATTACTTCAAATACATGATGAAATAGTGGTTGAAGCTAAGAAAAAAGACGTTGATAAAGTTTCATCAGTTGTTTCTAAAAATATGCAAAATGCAGTTAAACTCGATGTTCCTTTGTACGTTAACACAAAGATAAATACATCCCTTGCAAATTTTAATAATTAGTTTGTAAATATCACAGATATGTTATTCTTATTGACGCAACACTATGATTGGAATAATTAATACATATGACAAGTAATAATGAAGAGAAGCCCTCTCCATCAAACGTCGTCGAACTACCTGAAGATATAAAACCAGAAGATTTTCCTGAACTTCTTGAACAAACTCTAGTTACTTTTAATAATGGAGACGTTATTGAAGGAACTATTGTCAGAGTAGACCGTAATGAAGTAATGGTTGATGTTGGATACAAATCAGAAGGAGTTATTCCGTCAAGAGAGCTTTCAGTAAGAAAAGGTGTAAACCCCAAAGATATTGTTAATGAGGGTGAAAAAATCCAAGCTTTGGTCTTAGATAAAGAAGATGATGAAGGAAGATTAATTTTATCTGTTAAAAGAGCTGTATATGAAAAAGCATGGGGAGATATTCAAGAAATCTCTGATAGCAATAAGTCTATAAAAGGAACTGTTATTGAATCTGTAAAAGGTGGACTGATTGTTGATATTGGAGTTAGGGGATTTTTGCCAGCTTCACTTATTGATGTAAGAAGAGTTAAAGAATTGACATCTTATATAGGTGAAGAAATAGAAGCAAAAATTCTTGAACTTGATAGACAAAGAAACAATATTGTTCTATCAAGAAAAGCCCACTTGGAAGAGGAAATGTCAGAGGAGAGACAAGGTTTTCTTGATGATTTACAAGTTGGAGATGTGAAGGAAGGTAAAATTTCATCTATTGTCAGTTTTGGAGCTTTTGTTGATATTGGCGGTATGGATGGATTAGTACATGTATCTGAACTTTCATGGAGACATGTTGAAAACCCAAATGAAATTGTAAAAGTCGGAGATCCAGTCACAGTTAAAGTTTTAGAAATAGATAATGATAAAGAAAGAATTTCTCTATCTATAAAACAGGTTAATGAAGATCCTTGGTTAGATTTTGAGCTTCACTATAAAGAAGAAGATATTGTAGATGGAGAAGTTACAAAAGTTGTTCCTTTTGGTGCATTTGTTACTATTGGCAAAGGAGTTGAGGGATTAGTGCATGTTTCTGAAATTTCATCAGATAAAGTTGATTCACCCGAGTTAGCACTTGCTTTAGGTCAAAAGGTAAAAATTAAAATTACAGAACTAGACATTGAGAAAAGAAGAGTAAATTTATCAATTAAAAAGGCTGATCCCAATTGGAAAGAAGTAGAAGAAAGTAAAGACAAGCCAAAAACTCATTCATCATCATCTGATGAGGAGACTCCAAAACGTCAAACAGTCGAAGGCGTTGATGAGTCTTTAGAGAATATCCTTCAAGAATTAAAAGAAAGAGGAATAGGTAACTCGTAATCTATTCTTTTTATGCTTAATCTTTAATTATGGCAAAAAAAGTTTATGTAATCACTGGCCCTATAGGTAGTGGTAAATCAACTGCAATTAAGTATTTAAAAAATAAAGGTTTTAGTACAGTTGATCTTGACAAAGTTTCTAACGATATATTAAATTCTGATCAATCTTTTGCTTTTCTAAAAGAAGAATTTCCTGAAGCACTTGTTCAAAATAGTGTAAACAGAGCAATTTTGGCAGATATTGTTTTTAAAAATAAAGACAAATTAACCATTCTTGAAAATTATTTACATCCAAAAGTACTACTTGCCTTACAAGAGATAATACAAAATACCGAAGACGAATTATTTGTAGAAGTTTCAGCACCTAAAAATATATATAAAGATTTTGATTGTATTGTAATTTATTCACAAGTTGATACCAGAATAAAAAGGCTTCAGGAAAGAGGAATGAATTATGAAGATATCCAAAATAGAATTGCAAATCAAAAAGATGATGATTGGTGGAAGAATTTAGGCATTGTCATACAAAATGACGATTTGAATGACTTACATCTCAATTTAGATAAAATAATAAATCAAAATTCGTAGCCTTAGTAATTTTATTGACATTTTATAAAAGAGTTATAATTTGTTATGAATAAGTTTGAAGTAGTTTCTGAATTTCAACCAAAAGGTGACCAGCCAAACGCTATAAAGGAACTAAAAGAAGGTTTAGATAAAAATATTTCCCATCAGACGTTAAAAGGAATTACTGGCTCAGGTAAATCTGCAACAATTGCATGGTTGATAGAGGAGTGTCAACTACCTTCCTTAGTATTAGCCCCTAATAAAGCTTTGGCAGCACAACTAGCAAATGAATTTAGACAGTTTTTTCCAAAAAATAGGGTTGAGTATTTTGTCTCTTATTATGACTATTACCAACCCGAAGCATACGTTCCTCGTACAGATACATTTATTGAAAAAGATGCAAATATCAATGAGGAAATAGATAGATTAAGACACTCTGCAACAAGCGCATTATTACTGAGAGAAGATGTAATTGTTGTGTCATCTGTCTCGTGTATTTACGGGCTAGGGTCTCCTGTAGAGTATAGAAATAAATTAATTCCAATTATTAAAGGTGAGGAGTTTGAAGTTGATAATCTTCTTTTGCAATTAGTAAAACAACAATATGTAAGAAATGATCTAGTAGTTCAAAGAGGATCTTTTTTAGAAAAGCTGACTGAACTAGCAATTCTTCCTGCATCACATTATGTGATATCAGACGAATCAAGAAAGAGCGCTTTAAATCAAATTGAGAAAGATATGTTATTGCAAGTTGAAAAATTTAAATCAGAAAACAAGCTTTTGGAAGCCCAAAGAATTGAACAAAGAACCAAATATGATTTAGAGATGCTTTCTGAGTTAGGTGTTTGCTCGGGAATAGAAAATTATTCAAGATATTTTGATGGGAGAAAGCCTGGTCAAGCTCCATTTACTCTCTTAGATTTTTTCCCAAGTGAATTTCTAATGGTTGTGGATGAAAGCCACATAGCTATACCACAAATTAGAGGACAGTACGAGGGAGATAAATCAAGAAAAACAACACTTGTTGATTATGGTTTTAGACTACCTTCCGCATTAGACAATAGGCCTCTTAAGTTTGAAGAATGGGAAGATAAAGTTGATAAAACAATATTAGTTTCCGCTACACCCGGTAAATGGGAGAAAGAAAACTCAGAAAAATTCGTTGAACAGGTCATAAGACCAACAGGACTAATAGACCCAAAAATAGTAGTAAAACCTACTGAAAACCAAATACAGGATTTACTTGTAGAGATAGAGTCAGTTGTCAATAACGGAAATCGTGTTTTGGTTACTACATTAACTAAAAAAATGAGTGAGGCTTTAAGTGATTATTTACTAAAGGCTGGTATAAAAACTAGGTATCTTCACTCAGACATAGACACTCTTGAGAGAATAGAAATACTTAGAGATTTGAGAAAAGGTGAATTCGATGTATTAGTAGGTATAAATCTTTTGAGAGAGGGACTCGACTTACCAGAAGTTCAACTAGTAGCTATTTTAGATGCTGACAAAGAGGGTTTTTTAAGATCTGAAACTAGTTTAATTCAAACCGTAGGTCGAGCTGCTAGAAATCAAGAAGGATATGTAATAATGTATGCAGATAAAATAACTGATTCAATGACATTTGCTATTAATGAAACTGAAAGAAGACGAGGCATCCAACAGGAACACAATCGAGTTAATAATATAACACCTAAAACAATTCAAAAAGAAATAACCGATATTTTAGAGTTAGTTGAAAAAACAAGAGGAAGTAGCAATATAAGTATTAGTAAATCAAAACTTAATTTAAATGATGCTTCAAAGACTGATTTAATTAAATTATCCAAAAATATTGAAAAAGAAATGAATTTAGCTGCCGATTTATTAGAGTTTGAGCTTGCTGCTAGATTGAGAGACGAACTTAAAGAACTTAAAAAAGAAATTAGTAATTATTCAGAATGAAAGAAGAAATACTTAAAGTAAGAGGAGCAAAGGAACACAACCTGAAAGATGTTTCAGTTGATATTCCAAAAAACAAACTAGTCGTTATTACTGGATTATCTGGCTCAGGAAAATCTTCTCTTGCTTTTGATACAATTTATGCAGAGGGTCAAAGAAGATATGTAGAAAGTCTTTCCGCTTATGCTAGGCAATTTTTAGGCCAAATGGAAAAACCAGATGTTGAAAGCATTGATGGTTTGTCTCCTGCAATCGCAATAGATCAAAAAACTTCATCTCGCAGTCCTAGATCTACAGTTGGCACTGTGACGGAAATACATGATTATTTAAGGCTTTTGTGGGCTCGAATTGGAATCAGTTACTGTCCAAGTTGTAACAATAAAATAGAGAAACAATCTGTAAGTTTTATAGTGAAACAAATTATGAATTTAAAAGAAGGAACAAGTATAGATATATTGGCGCCAGTTGTTCGTTCCCGTAAAGGAGAATTCGAAACATTGTTTAAGGATTTGCAAGCACAAGGTTTTTCTAGAGTTCTTGTTGATGGTGAAATAATTCGATTAGATGAAGCAAAGAGATTAGATAGATATTTTAATCATGATATCTCAGTTGTAATTGATAGAATAAAAATTAAAAAAACACCTGGAAGAAGGCTTCCGCAATCGGTTGAAACGGCACTGGAATTAACATCTGGATTAGTTGATATAAGTGTTGATGGCAAAATTACTACCTACAGTCAAAACTTAGGTTGTTTGAAATGTGGTACCTCATTTGACAAACTTGAACCAAGAGATTTTTCTTTCAACTCTCCATTTGGAGCATGTGGGTCTTGTAACGGGTTGGGAGTAAGTTACGAAATAGATGAAGCATTGCTGATTAAAAATTATGAATTATCTATTAATGAAAATGTGTTTCCTGATATGTCGACTCGAAAATATTTTAGAGCTCAAATTCATGGTGTTTGTGAGCATTTTGATATACCTGTTGACGAGCCATACAAAAATTTAACAAGAAAACAAAAAGATATTTTATTACATGGTTCTAAAGGTGAAAAAACTGTAATTAGATATGTCAACAGATTTGGAAATTCAAGAATTTGGCACAAACCATATCGTGGTATAGTTCCAACTTTCAAAAAAAATTATGAAGAAACTTCCTCAGATGCTGCAAGAGAGTACTACAAGCAGTTCATGCGAGAACTTCCTTGTGGAGATTGTGATGGTGAAAGGTTAAACACTAGATCAAGGTTGGTTCAAGTTGAAAATTTAACTTTAGGTCAATTTAATAACCTTTCTATTCAAGAAGCTTCTAATGTAGTAGAAAATTTTAAACTCACAGGAAGTGACTATGAAATCGCAATTCCAATTATTAGAGAGATTAAGGAAAGATTAAAATTTCTAAATGAAGTCGGATTAAGCTACCTTCAATTAAGCAGGGGCGCAGCAACACTCTCTGGTGGAGAGGCGCAGCGTATAAGACTTGCAACTCAAATAGGTTCAGGACTCACTGGGGTACTTTATGTATTAGATGAACCATCAATCGGTTTGCACCAAGCAGATAATATAAAACTTATAGATACACTGTTGCGCTTGAGAGATTTAGGAAATACTGTCTTAGTAGTTGAACATGATGAGGAAACAATGAAAAGCTCTGATCATGTTATTGACATTGGTTGGGGAGCGGGTGAACAAGGCGGCGAGATTGTTGCTGAGGGATCTTGGGAAAAAGTTTCATCAAATATAAAGTCAGTTACTGGTCAGTATTTATCAGGTAAACAAGTCGTGCCTTATCCTTCAGTTCGAAGAAATGGAAAAAGTGAAAATATTGTCATTAGAGGTGCGAAAGAAAATAATTTAAAGAACTTAACTGTAAATTTTCCTTTAGGGAAATTTATATCAGTTACAGGAGTATCTGGTTCAGGAAAGTCTACATTAATAACAGATATTTTATCAAAGTCCATTCAAAATGAATTTTCAAAGAATTTTATAATGCCAGGGCTCCACAAGAGTGTTTCTGGTTTAGAAAATATTGATAAGCTCATTGAAATTGACCAATCACCAATTGGACGCACACCTAGATCAAACCCTGCCACGTATTCCGGAGTATTTGACCAGATAAGAAATTTATTTTCCTTAACTGAAGAATCCAAAATAAGAGGTTATAAACCTGGTAGGTTTTCATTCAATGTCCCTGGTGGTAGGTGTGAATTTTGCAAAGGAGATGGAAATATCAAAGTAGAAATGTATTTTCTTCCTGATATTTATGTTGTATGTGACGAGTGCAACGGTACTCGATATAATTCTGAAACTTTATCTATTAGGTGGAAAGGCTACAACATAGCTGAGATTTTAAATTCAACAGTTGAAAATGCTTTAAACATATTTGAAAATCAGCCATCAATTTACAGAATTATTAAAACTTTAGATGATGTCGGACTATCTTATATTAAGCTAGGTCAGGCTGCTACAACATTATCAGGTGGTGAAGCACAAAGAGTTAAGTTAGCAAAAGAACTGAGTAAAAGATCTACTGGTAAGACTGTCTATATATTAGATGAGCCTACAACAGGTCTTCATTTTGCTGATGTCCAAAAATTACTTGAAGTCTTGCACATGTTGGTTGATAAAGGTAACACCGTTATAGTCATTGAACATAATTTAGATGTAATAAAAAATTCTGATTGGATTATTGACCTTGGACCTGAAGGTGGTGAAAATGGCGGCACTATAATTGGTGAAGGTACTCCAGAAAGTATTTCTAAAAATAAATTTTCACTTACAGGTAAACATTTGAAAGAAGTTTTAAATGGAAAAAATTAATTTAAATGAAATTCCAAATAAACCAGGTATATATATTTTCAAAGATGATTATGACGAACCTATTTATGTAGGAAAGGCAAAAAATTTAAGAAAAAGAGTGCCCTCATATTTTAATAAAAATACTTCTTGGAAAACCAAACGACTTACATCAGAAGCGAAATCAATTTCATTTGTAGTTTCCCAAAACGAAGCGAATGCATTATTAGCGGAATATTCATTTATTCAGGAATTTAAACCCAAATACAACATTCAGTTTAAAGATGACAAATCTTACCCTTATGTAACTATTACAAATGAAGAATGGCCAAGGGCATTTGTCTCAAGAAATATAAATCATCAAAATGTAAACTTTGGCCCTTTTCCATTTATAGGAGCTGCAAAAAGATCCTTAGATCATTTAATAAATATTTTTCCTGTTAGAACGTGTACAAAAAATACATTTGAGAGACACCAAAAATTAAATAAACCATGTTTGCTCTATGAAATTGATAAATGCTCAGGGCCTTGTGTAGATTTAGTTAGCAAAGATGAGTATCAAAATCTTTTAAGTAATTTAAGAGAGTTTTATAAAGGAAATTCAGATACTTACATAAATGAAAAAATTAAAGAGATGAAAACACTTTCAAAAAATCAAGAATATGAAGAAGCAAACAAAGTAAAAATTACTCTATCGCATTTGGAAAATGCAAGAGTTAGTCAAACCCTTATGACTTCAAATGATAAAAATGTTGACGTGATTGGTATTGACATTGGAAGGTTTGATGTTGTTTTATCATGTTTACTAATTAGAAATGGACGAATTGTAGGTGAGGTAAAAAATAATTTTGAACCAATGGATGTTCAGGACTATGAAAACTATCTTCCAAAAATTATTATAAATTTATTTGAAAAAAATATGCCATCAAACGAAATACTAGTAAGCCATGAATTTCCTTTATCTGAAACTATTCAAAAAGAACTTGAAAATAAATGGGATAAAAAAATAACTCTCATTAATCCAAAGAGAGGTTGGAAAAAAGATTTATTAAATACTGCAATTGATGATGCAAAAGAATTAAGAAGGGTAGCAGACCTTAAACGCCGGTCTGATCTTGAATTTAGATCACTTTCACTAGAACAACTGCAGCATAAACTAAATCTAAAAAAAATACCTTACAGAATAGAAGCATATGACATTTCAAACCTTGGAGATAAATTTAGAGTTGGCTCTATGGTGGTAATGGAAGATGGTATTTCCAAACCTTCCATGTATCGTAAATTTCACATAAAGTCTTTTAAGGGACAAGATGATTTTAGATCAATGGAAGAAGTTATATTTAGACGTGTAAAACGTTTAATTAATAATGAAGAAAAAGACCAAAGCTTTCGAAGATATCCAGACTTAATCTTAATCGATGGAGGTAAAGGACAATTATCAAAAGCAAAAAGTGTAATCGATCACTTTAAATTAGACATTGATGTAATTGGTATTGCTAAAAAAGAAGAAGAGCTTTTTAGTCCCAATAAAAAGTCTTCAATAGTTTTAAATTCTAATTCTGAGGCACTATTTATTCTTCAAAATATTAGAGATGAAGCACATAGGTTTGCCATACAAGAAAACAGAAGATTGAGACTTAAAGATTTAGATATTGAATCTATATTTGAGATAAAGGGGGTTGCAAAATCTTCTATCGATATGTTATTAGAAAAGTATAAGACATTAAACAAACTTTCATCTGCAAGTTATAAAGAGTTGTCTAGCTTGATTGATGAAAAACAAGCAAGAAAAGTTTATCAATACTTCAACAAATAACTCGGTACAAAAATTATTTTCCCAATCGTTAGATATAGGAACTAATATGAACTTGAAAAGGAATTAAATGGCATCTAAAAGACCAGAAGTATTATTGTTAGTCGGAATGTCCGGAGCTGGTAGGTCAGCAAGCTCAAATGTATTTGAAGATTTAGGATATTATGTAATTGAAAATTTACCAGCAGAACTAGTAGAATCTGTAGTCCAATCAAATGATGTTACTGAAACAAATAAGCAACTTGTATTAACAATTGATGCTAAAGACACTACCGCCCAAGAAGAATTAAAAATCAGTTTAGATAAATTAAGCCAATCTGGAGTTTTAACCAGAATAATTTTTCTTGATGCTGATAATGAAACGCTTATTGAAAGGTATGAAGAAAACAGACGTCCTCACCCCATGGGTATGGATTCTATCTCACAGTCTGTAAAATCCGAAAGAGATTTACTAAAACCAATTAGAGAACTTGCTGATCAGGTAATCGACACTACAGATATGAATGTTCATGAATTGAGGAAAAGAATAATTGAAGGCTTTCAAGGAGAAGCTTCTAATCAGGACTTAAAAATTTCTGTAACTTCATTTGGGTTTAAAAATGGAACACCACGAGATGCTGATCTTGTATTTGATGTAAGATTTCTACCAAACCCACATTGGAGAGAAGAACTAAGAGCCTCTACAGGGCAGTCTCCAATGGTAAGAAACTATGTTCTCTCATTTGAAGACGCACAGGTGTTTTTAAATAAAGTTAAAGATATGATTGAATTTTTACTTCCAAGATTCACTTCCGAAGGAAAATCATATGTTGGAATAGCTATAGGATGCACTGGAGGAAAGCATAGAAGTGTTGTTATGACTGAAGAAATAGGTAAATGGCTTAAAAACGATGGAAAGGACTCTGTAGTTATACATAGAGACATGAAGGAATCATAATTTGTCAAAATTAGACAATTTAGGCAATGTTTTAATTAGATCTGATTTAAATGTTCCAATTAAGAATGGTGAAATCACAGATAATTTTAGAATATTAAAATCAGTTGAAATTCTTGAAAGTATTTTAGATAAGTCAAGAACAATTACATTTACAAGTCATATGGGCAGACCTAACGGTAAAGATTTAAATTTATCTTTACGGCCTGTAGCTGAAAGCATGTCAGATTTTCTTGGTAAAGAGGTTCGATTTATTGAAGAAGTATTTGGTGAAAAAGTTGAAGAACAGATTGAAAAATCAGAATCTAAAATATTTCTCTTAGAAAATTTAAGGTTTGAAAAAGGGGAGATCGAAAATGATAAGGATTTCTCTAATCAAACTACAAAACCTTTTAATTCATATATATTTGATGCATTTGGTGCAGCCCACAGAGAACACGCATCTGTGGTTAGCTTTGGTGAAAACTTAGAATCGTTCCAAGGTCCTTTAATGGATAAAGAAATACATGAATTAGACAGATTGTTAAATAATAGTGAATCTGGTTACGCAGTTCTACTTGGTGGAGCAAAAATTTCAGACAAACTTAATCTGATTGAAAAGCTTCTGCCAAAAGTTGAATATCTTATGGTTGGTGGAGGAATGTGCTTTACTTTATTAAAAGCTTTAGGACATGAAATCGGGAGGTCATTACTAGAAGAGTCATTTATTTCAAAAGCAGAGGAGCTTCTTAATTCAAGATTTGGAAAAAAAATAATATTACCAATAGACTTTGGTGTTACTGACTCAATAGATAGTTCAGTTAGAGAAAATGTAAAGTTAGAGGATTTTAAAAACAATCATATAGGTGTTGATATTGGACCTCAAACTGTTTCCAATTTTAAAAAAATACTAAAAAAATCAAATAATATTTTTTGGAATGGACCTATGGGTATTTTTGAAAAAGAGGCATTTAGTTATGGAACTAAAGAAATAACTGAGATTATTTCTAATTCATCTGCATATACATGTATTGGTGGTGGGGATTCTGTAAGTGCAATTAATAAATTTTCTGATAAAAAAAACTTTAATCATATAT
>LUMT01000430.1_pt1 | contig 19350 bp, 19 predicted proteins | sample 729741 | NCBI WGS metagenome assembly LUMT01 (sample SAMN03860299, study PRJNA289734) | marine metagenome | biome: seawater column; feature: ocean; material: water; isolation source: Red Sea water column Station 192 - depth 50m | place: Saudi Arabia: Red Sea | collected 2011-10-15 | depth 50 m
TATTTTTCTAGAGATCTTTTCTAGATTTTCCTCAATAAAATCTTCATATCCATTCTCGATAAGATCATCTGATATTGACCAAACAACGGTAACGAAATCCTCTCCTTTTTTTCTTGTTGGCATAAAAGCACAAATACCATTGTCTGAGAAAATCTGAAAAGCGCTCATGTTCATATCTTTTTCAGCAGAAGCTAGGAAAGTTAAAGCTGTTTGAAAGTAATCCTTGTCTGATTTAGGAATTTTATTTGCTAGCTTCGAGTTTTTACCGTCTGAAGAAATTATAAGATTTGTTTTAATGACCTTTCCGCTCGATAAAGTTACTTCATTAAGGTCACCTTTATTATCAATATCAATAATTTCCTCTTTATATAGAATTTTTTCACTTGCTTTTTTTCGGGCAGCCATTAAGAGAGTGGCAAAATCTGATACATAGGCGAGATGATCCATCCCTATCTCTCTACTTTTAAAAACTATTTTTCCAGTACCATCAAAGTCTTTGACTTCCATTTTATTGATCATCGAGTAATCATTTTCAATGCCTATCTTGTCTAAAAGATTTTTTGAGAAGGGATTTAATGTGATGGTCCTAACAGAATCTTCAACCTCGTCATCTTTTTTTTCCAATACTATAGAGTCGATGCCTTGAAGGCTTAAGGCACAAGAAATATAACACCCTAGGATTCCAGCTCCAGATATTACAATTGGTTGTTGCATTAAGATTCTTGCATCAAGGATTCGATTTCAGCAGGATCGGTTGGAACAGTGTCAGTTAAATTTTTGTTGCCATCTTTAGTTACCAAAACATCATCTTCGATTCTAATACCTATACCCTTCCACTTATCATCAACGTCTGAAGTGGAACTTATATAAATACCTGGCTCAATTGTTGTAATCATGCCTTCATCAAACTTAATGAATTCTCCTTCGTGCATATAATCACCTACGTCATGTACATCCATTCCCATCCAGTGACCAATTTTATGCATATAAAAATCTTTAAATGATCCTTTTTCATGCTCTTCTTCAAGATTCCCTTTGATTATCCCAAGGTCTATTAGTCCCTCAGTTATAACTTTCTCAGATATTGTTTGAGGGTCCATAACTCCATTACCCTTGCTGACAGCATCAACTGATGCTTTTTGTGCTTCAAGCACAATATTATAAATCTGAAGCTGTTCATCACTGAACTTGCCATTTGCTGGGAATGTTCTTGTTATATCGGAAGCATACATCTCATATTCGCAGCCCGCATCAACAAGGAGCAAATCACCATCATTGATTACTTGATTGTTTTCAACATAATGTAAAACACATGCGTTTTCTCCTGATGCAACTATTGGATTATAGGCTGGAAATCTTCCGCCATTTTTAGCAAACTCATATAGGTAAAAAGCTTCAACTTCGGCTTCATTCATACCAGGTTTAACGAACTTCATTGCTTCCAAGTGAGCATTTGCAGAGATTTTGCATGCTTTCTCAATAATATTTATCTCGGAGCTATCTTTTATAAGTCTTTTATTGCCAATAATTTTTGAGATATCTGCAATTTCCATTTTTTTTGAGTGGCGATCTTTGCTATTAGCTTTTTTAGTCCACTTAATTACCTTTTGATCAAAGCCCTCGACCTTACCAAATGGATAATATACACAGCTCACACCATCCAATAAGTCTGGTAAAAGCTCATCTATCTCATCATTATTGAATGCATCATTAAAACCGAAATCTGACTTCATGCCCTCAGGGCCATGCCTAAAGCCATCCCAAATTTCTTTTAGTTTGTCTTTTTTGGGAACAAAACCTATAGAGTTAGTCTTTCCAGATTTGTTAATAATCATCAATGTTGAGTCTGGTTCATTAAATCCACTTAAATAGTAAAAATTACTATCCTGCCTAAATGGATAAGCAGTATCGTTACTTCTGTTCGCTAAAACTGATCCAGGAATAATTACAGCAATATCTCCACTGAGATTTTCTGTTAATTTTAGTCTTCTTTCCTCGTAAATCTTCATATCTTTATTTTACTCTCTTATTTGGAAGTTCCCAATTTTATAAGCTAGAATTAATCTAGTTTATGGCCAAAGATCTAAATAAGAATGTTTTAGAAGAACTCAATAAAAAAGTTGATGTTCTTCTTAAAAAATTTAGTGAGCAAAAAGGTATTATCGACGGATATGTTAAAAGAGAAAGGGATTGGAAGAAAAATAAAACCCTTAATCTAAAGAAAATAAAAGATTTAGAATTTGAGCTAAAAAAGATTGCTTCAGAGAATAATGGCTGAAATTGAAAGAGTTTCCCTAAGAGTTTTTGGAAGAGATATAACTCTTGCATGTCCCTCTGATGAGAAGGATGCTCTCTTGTCTGCAGCTGAGCTTCTTAATGAGGAACTAAATGGGATTTCAGATAAAGAAAATGCTTTAATCCTTGCTGGACTTAATCTTGCAAATAAATGTCTTAACCCTTCAGGAGAATCTATAAATATTGAAGGTTTAGATCTTCTTTTGGAAAAAGTTGATAAAGCTTTAAAAACATAGTTCTCGATAATTAATAAATAACTTATACTAAGTCCATACTGGTTCATTCGTTTATATATAAGTTATTTTTTGAACCTATAATTTTTAATAAGGTGATTTTCCTCTGTTAATGTTGTGCATTACCTTTTTTTAAGAGAAGCCTGATTTAGCATGATATTCACCACCTGGACAAAGGGTTCGGGGATTATATGTGACGGTGAATCGGTTCTATGCCTCCGTACTGAATGCTGTGAAAGAAGATATTCGAAGATCACTTTTAAAACGGAGGCGATCTCTTTCCAAAGAAGAACTGAAGCAAGTCTCTTGTGAAATTAATACTCATTTAATAAATGAAATCCAAAACAGAGATTTAAAAAAAATTCTTGTCTATCAATCCATCGATAATGAGCCTTCAATTGAGCAAACTACTGAATTAGCATGGCAAAAAGATATTGAAGTTTATATTCCAAAAGTTATATCAAAAGAAAAAATAATAATTAATAGATTAAGGAAAAATTCTAGTTACTCAAAAAATAAATTTGGCATCAAGGAGAGTAATGATTTAGACACTGTTGAATTAGCTGAAATTGACCTTGCAGTATTGCCGCTGGTAGGTATAGATATAAATGGATTTAGGCTTGGATATGGAGGTGGATACTACGATAGGTTCTTTAATCAGGAGAGTGAGTTGAGCAGAAAACCATTTATAATAGGTGCGGGTTATGCATTTCAAGTTTTAGAAGTCAGTTTTGCAGAAGACCATGACCTTAAATGTGACTCAGTTATAACTGAAAAGGGAGTTTTAAAATTTTAAGATTATTTTTATTAACTTTTTTTTGCGTAACTTATGTTAATGCAATTGATATTGATGGTGTCCTTGATGAGAAGGAGTGGGATAGTGCTCAACAGATATCAGACTTCACAACCATAGTTCCATATAATTTTGAGGACCCTAAATATCTAACTAATGTAAAAATCTTTACCAATCAAGACGGAATTTATGTAGGTTTTATCAATGAACAAGATAATGAAACTATAAGGTCTTTTAACCATATCCGTGATGACTGGGATGATAGAGGAGATAAGAATTCATTCACAATTGATTTTGATGGCAATTCTAAAGTTGCATATGGATTTACTGTATCGCTTGGAGACTCCCTTTCAGATGCAACATACACAAATGGCAATAGTGAGAGCAAAGATTGGGATGGTGATTGGATAGCAAGAACATTTAAAGGCGATAATTTTTGGAGCTCTGAATTTTTTATACCTTGGACAGTGGTGCCAATGCAAAAAGTAGATGAGCCAAAAAGGAATGTAAAATTTATTGCATTTCGATGGTTAGCTAGTGATGAATTTGGCTTTGGTTCAACAAAAACAAATTGGGAAAGAGAAACTTTTATATATGATCTTGAAGATCTTATAATTGATAATTATCAGTCCAAAAAATATAGTTATTTCCCTTATCTAACGGTTGCGGAAGACTCTGTAACAGATGAATCGGTTCAAAAGGCTGGAATAGATATTTTTTTAAATCATGGTGATGGAAGCCAAACAAACATAGCTATTAATCCAGACTTTGGTCAGGTTGAGACGGATCAAGTTGTGGTTAATTTCAGTGCAATTGAGACCTTTTTCTCCGAAAAAAGAGCATTCTTTACCGAAAATCACTCATTGTTTGAAGTCAAAGGTGGAAGAGATGATTTTTACGTCATTAATACAAGAAGAATAGGAGGAAGACCGGATTATGATTGTAGTCGTTTTGAGCAATCTGATATTTGTGAAAACAACAGAAAAGAATATTCTGATTTAGATCTTGCTTTGAGACACACAATTCAAAAAGAAAAAGTTGATTTAGGATTCTTAGCTGCAAGTGAAAGTGATGAAAATTTCTCAAAAGGAAGAGATTATTTTGCATTTAGAGTAAGGTCAAATAGTCCTCAAAATAAAGTTGGTTTTTTAGCAACTAAAACTAAGAGTAATTTTTTTAATGAAAGTTCAGATGTATATTCTCTTGATATAGAGAATACAGCAGTAAAAAATACACAGATATCTGGATACTTATTAAATTCTAAGAAAGAAAACTCTACAGGCTATGGGCTTAGGTTTGATATTAAATATATTCCAAATGATAAATATGAAAATACTGTAGGCTTTCACTATTTTGATAAAGACCTTGATCTAAATGATATGGGCTATCTTCAGAGAAATGACCAAATCAAGTTTTATAACAGATTTGAGTTTGACAGAAACTCATATCCAAAAGAATCATTGCTTAGAAGTAGAGATAGTCATATATCTATTTTCCAAACAATGACAACAGATGGAAAGAAGTCTCCAAAAGGAGTTTGGACTAAGACCGAGTTGTCTTTCAAATCAAATTTCAATATTGATTTATCTATGTCTGCAAAAACTGAAGGTAAAGATACAAACATTACAAGAAAATATATAGGCTCACCGTATATCCAAATTATGGATGAGGTGAGTTTTAATGCCGGTTTTGGATCGCCAAAATATAAAAATTTCTCTTTTGGTGCAGGTTTTGGATTTAACAAATATTCTCCATATTCTTCTTGGGATTCTGATGGAAGAAATAATAAAAGTAAGAGGTTTAATATAAATTATTTCCCTAATGATCAGCTTCAGTTTAGTTTTGGTGTGGATGATTCAAAAGAAGAGGAATGGTTAAAGTGGATTGATACTAATAGACTAGGATCATTTACTAAAAACAGAAGAAATATTAATTTTGGTATGACCTACTTTCAGGGTACAAGACATGAATTTAGGCTTAAAAATCAGTCGGTGATGATTAAAGCCGAAGATCCAATTCCATTAATAAGCGCACTTTCAGGGGAATTGAGTGAATCTGATTATTTGATTGACCCTTTTTATGTTTCTGAAAACTCCCTTCAGATGAGATATCGTTATGAAATATCTCCTCTTTCCTATTTCTATTTAGTTTATACAAGGGGATATAGTTTTTATGACGACTCTGATACCTTCACTTATGAAGATCTTTATCAAGATTCTTGGGAAAATCCTTCCAATGAAGTTTTTACTTTAAAAGTTAGATTTAAATTTTAAGCTTCTGAACAAAAAGTCTTATATCTTTTTCTAAAGTCTCAGGCTTTTCAAGGGCTGCAAAATGACCTCCATCATAATGCTCCCAATGGATAAGGTTATATATTTCTTCTGCCCAAGCCTTAGGCGGGAGCATGATCTCATTTTTAAAAAGTGCGCAACCGGTGGGTACTTCAACTTTTGATTTTGAAAACCCCTCCCTACCATTCTCGTTATAAAGTCTCATTGAGGAAGTTATTGATTCTGAAAACCAATATAAAGAAACTATAGAAAGGACATCTTCCAGACTTACGATTAATTTATCTTTCTCATCATCAGTCCAAGAATGAAACTTCTCAATAATCCATCCCGCTAAACCAACAGGAGAATCGTTAAGTGAGTATCCAAGAGTCTGCGGCTTAGTTCTTTGAATTTCAAAATATCCACTTCCTAACTCTAAGTATTTAGCATATCTTCCAAGCAAAACTTTTTCCTGATCTGTGACTCCCTCCATGGGATCATCTTTTTCAGGTGGAAAAGCGATAACTAAATTTAAATGCAGGCCCAGCACTTCATTGGGGAAAAGTTCAGCAGACCATTTGCTCACTGTTGAACCCCAATCACCACCCTGAACTAGATACTTTTTATATCCAAGAGCTGTCATAAGCTCATGATTAATTTCAGCTATCTTTTTTGAGTCATAGCCTTTTTGACTGGGCTTATCTGAAAAACCATACCCTGGCATGGATGGACAAATAACATCAAAGCTTAGACCATCTTTATCCTTATTAAGTAAAGGGATAATTTTAAAAAATTCCTGAATACTCCCAGGCCATCCATGGGTTATTATGATTGGTATAGAATTTTCAGAATCTGATTTTGAATGAATAAAGTGTATCTCTAGATCATCCTTTGTCTTAAATTTATAACTTCCAAAATCATTTATTTGTTTCTCATGTATCTTCCAATCAAAGTCATTTCTCCAATACTGGACAGCATCTTTTAAAAAACTTTTTTTAGTTCCAAGAGTCCAAATCTCATCGTTAACCTCATCGGGCCATCTGGTAAGATCTATTCTTTTATAAAGATCATCTATTTTGGACTCATCTACTGAAACCTTGAATTCTCTGATAGTCATTTACTCAAGAAAATGTTTGTAAGCTATGTTTGAAGTCTCTTCTGTGAAAGTGTATCCAGTTCTTTTTAAATATCTTTTTAGTAGTTCTTTATTCTTTGAGCTATCTTGGATTCCTACTAAGACTTTCCCAAAAGCAGAACCCAAATTCCTGTAGTGAAAAAGCGTTATATTCCATTTATTACCTAATTTTTCTAAGAAATCTAGCAAAGCCCCTGGCCTTTCAGGAAATTCCATCCTGAAAACTCTTTCAGTTCTCGCAGTTGTGCTTCTTCCACCAACCATATGTCGTAAATGGTCATTTGAAATCTCATTTTTTGTAAGATCTTTAAAAGGATAGTGATTTTTAGACAGTCTGTTTTTTAGTGATATAAAATTTTTAGCTGACTTTGTTTTTATTCCAACCAGTACATGTGCATCATTTGGATCAGAAAGCCTGTAATTAAACTCTGTAATCTGAGAATTAGAAAATATCTTAGATAGTTTTAGAAAACTCCCAGCTTTTTCAGGAATTTGGATACTTAGAATCTTTTCTTTGTCCTCTCCAAGCTCTGACCTTTCAACAATATAACTTAATCTATCAAAATTTAGGTTAGCGCCGCTACTTATTGCTAGCAGATTCTTTTTCTTTTTTGATGCGTATTTCTTCAATCCTGCTAACGCTACTGCTCCGGCTGGTTCAGACATTACTCTTGTATCTTCAAACAGATCTTTTACTGCAGCACATACCTCATCAATAGTTACTGTTATTACTCCATCTATGCATTCTTTAATTACATCAAAGTTGTTTTTACCTACTTGTTCTACAGCAACGCCATCAGCAAAGATTCCTACGTTCTTGAGTCTTACTCTCTTGTTTGCTTTGAGAGCCTCATAAAGACATGCAGAATCATCAACCTCGACTCCATAGATTTTTATTTTTTTGTTATTTTGGGCTATCCATGCAGAAACTCCTGCCAGAAGACCTCCTCCACCAACTGGGACAAATATTGCATCTAAGTCATCATTTGTTTCTAAAATTTCTTTTCCAACTGTTCCTTGGCCAGCTATTGTATATGGATCATCAAAGGGGTGAATAAATTCTTTCTTCTCCTTTTTACAAATTTCATATGCATGCTTCACGGCTTGATCATAATTATCACCAAATAGCTTTACTCTTGCTCCAAAATTTTTAACAGCCCTAATCTTTATTTCTGGGGTCGTTTTAGGCATAACTATAAGACATTTAATTTTTAATTTTTTACATGCACTTGCTACTCCTTGAGCATGATTACCAGCAGATGCGGCAATAACTCCCAATTTAAGCTTATCCTTTTTGATATTCACAATTTTGTTGTAGGCGCCTCTATTTTTAAAAGAAAAAATAGGTTGTAAATCTTCTCTCTTTAGGAAAACATTATGGCCAAGTTTATTTGAAAGGTTGGTTGCATTAGTAATTGGGGAAACATTTGCTACATCGTAAACACTAGAATTTTCAATCAAAGATAAATATCTTTTTGATTTAGTAAAATTCTTTGTTCTTTTGTTAGAAATTTTCACAGCTCTTTCCTCATTGGAGTATTATAGCTTTATGAGCGATGCAAAGATAAGGGCTGCAGAAAAAGCACTAAATTATCTCAAGCCCAAAATTAGCTCTGAAGCTTCAACAAAGCTCTTAAAAGATATAGGAATAGATGTCTTTAATTTAAATGATGTTGATGAGATTGAGTTCTATATTGATGGAGCAGATGAAATTGCTGATGATTTATCTCTTATGAAAGGTGGAGGTGGTGCACATACTCAAGAGAAAATTATTGCAACAGCCTCTAAGAACTTCTTATGTATTGCGGATGAATCAAAAATAGTTTCAAAATTAGGCTCCTTTCCAATCCCTGTCGAAGTCTTATCACAAGCTAGAAGTTTTGTTGCAAGGAAATTAATGGCTTTGGGCGGTATTGCAAAATTGAGACATGATTTTATTACCGATCAAGGTAATGAAATTCTTGATTTAACTGGAATGACAATTGATGACCCAATATCTTTAGAAACAAAGATTAATTCAATCCCCGGAGTTGTAGATAACGGAATATTTGGATTACGAAAAGCAGATCAAATATTTATAGGTTAATTAGAGGAGATTTTCTATTTTGCCAGCTAGTGACTCTGGTAAAACTTTTGAATCGTACATTCCAACTAACTTGCCCTCTTTTGAAATAAGAAATTTATTAAAATTCCAAGATGGTTCTTTACCAGATTCTCGAGAAAGTTTTTTGAAGAGCGGGTGTGCTTGATCTCCTCTAACACGAGTGGTTGCATAAAGAGGAAATGTTACATTGTAAGTTGCATCACAAAATTCAGCAGTTTTAGATTCATCTGTAAATTCTTGCCACATAAAATCGCGAGATGGAATACCTATTACTGTGAAGCCTTTATCACCATATTCTGAATATAGTTTTTGTAATCCTTCGTATTGGGGTGTATATCCACACTTGCTGGCCACATTAACGATTAAAAGAACGTCACCCTCATATTTGCAAAGACTTTCAGATTCAGTCGAATCAAGTATTCTGAGCTTTTCGTCAATCAAAGAATTACAAGCAAAACTTGTAACTGAAAAAAGAAGCGTAGATATGTACAACAGGTTTTTCATGGTGTGGGATTATAACTTAGCTTACAGGTGCAATTGCAAGTACTGAAACAAAAAATAAACTTGCTAAAAAAATTACTTCTAAATTCTCTCTCATTATATTCCTTATAAGACTTGGAGGGCCTGAGCCCTCCACATTTTTCAGAGGATTTGTCAGCCCAAAAATAGGGGGAGGAGTGCTGACAAGTTAATATTATGCACGTTTATAATATATTATCAATACTTTTTATAAAATAAATGGTCTTTTTTTTGGGTATAATGTAAAAAAAATTTTGGAGTTTGTCTTGAAAGGAAAAATTAATTATAGCGTTACCGATGGAATTGCAATTCTTGAGGTTGATAATCCACCGGTCAATCCTCTTAGTGATGGCGTAAGACATGGTCTTATAGAAAGTATGGAAAAAGCAGAATCTGATGACAGTGTTGTTGGTATTGTGCTTACAGGTAAAGGTAGATCATTCATTGCAGGAGCAGATATTTCCGAATTTGGCCAACAGATAGAAGGGCCTTCTATTCACGACGCTTTTGAAAAAATTGAAAAATCGACAAAGCCTGTTATTGCCGCAATTAACGGATCTGCTCTTGGTGGTGGATTAGAAACAGCTTTATGTTGCCATTACAGAGTCTCATCAAAGCAAGGTTTTATAGGCTTGCCTGAAGTAAATCTTGGGTTGTTGCCAGGTGCAGGTGGAACTCAACGTCTCCCCCGTCTAGTCGGGCCAGCTGAAGCCCTCAAAATAATGCTTTCAGGAAGGCATATACCCGCTGTAAAAGCTTTAGATATGGGTGTTATAGACTCATTATCTGAAGGAGACATAGTAGAAGATGCTGTTGCATTTGCTAAAGATGTAGCAGAGAAAAATGAAACACATCCACTAGTGAGAGACCTTAATGAGAAGGTGCTCGCAGCAAGAGGTGATGAGAACATAATTTCAGAAGCGAGAGCGCTTGCAGCAAAAACAAGAAAAGGGCAATTTGCGCCTGGAAAGATCATTCAATGTGTGGAAGAAGCAATAAATTTAGATGATTTTGATGAAGGAATGAAAAAAGAAGCTGAATATTTCATTGAATGTCTTCTAAATCCTCAAAGAGAGGCAATGATTCATATCTTTTTTGGTGAAAGAGCTGCCTCAAAGATTAATGATGTTCCGAAAGAGACACCAAAAATGGATATTAATAAAGCCGGAATAATTGGCTCGGGAACAATGGGTGGAGGAATAGCGATGTGCTTTGCAAACATTGGTATACCGGTTCATATTGTTGATCAAGATGAAGAAAACCTTAAAAAAGGTTTAGCAGCTATAGAAAGAAACTATAAGTTTATGGTTGATAGAGGAAGAATGTCGGCTGAACAAATGGAAAAAACTTTTGGTCTTATTTCATCAGGTCTTTCTTATGAAGAAATTTCTGATGTTGATATTGTCATTGAGGCTGTATATGAAAACTTAGACCTAAAACTAGAGATATTTAAGAAACTAGATGAGGCTGTCAAAGATGATGCAATCCTTGCATCAAATACTTCTGGGCTTGATGTTGATGCCCTAGCAGATTGTACTAAAAGGCCTGGGAAAGTAGTGGGCACTCACTTTTTTAGTCCTGCAAATGTGATGCGGTTGTTGGAAGTTGTGCGTGGTGAAAAAACATCTAACGAAACACTTGCTACTATTATGTCGCTTGGTAAGGCCCTTAAAAAGGCTCCAGTTGTATCTCTAAATGCACCAGGGTTTATTGGAAATAGGATGCTATTTGGATATACAACTCAAGCAAATAAACTCCTATTAGAAGGGGCTCTCCCCCATCAAGTTGATTCTGCACTTGAGAATTTCGGCATGAGCATGGGTCCATTTAGAATGCTAGACCTCGTTGGTTTAGACTTAGGATGGAGAGCTAGAAAGCTTAGTGGGACCGAATCACCAATTACGGCAAAAATAAATGACGCATTATGTGACTTGGACAGATATGGTCAAAAAAATGGCAAGGGCTTTTATAACTATGTTGAGGGTTCTAGAGCTCCACACCCTGCTCCAGAAAATGAAGCTATATATGAACAAGTTTCTAAAGATAATGGCTTTGAAAGAAGAGAAATATCTGATCAGGAGATCATTGATAGATGCATATTGGCTCTAGTTAATGAGGGAGCAAAAATCCTTGAAGAAGGTGTTGCTCAACGATCAGGAGATATGGATGTTGTATATATTAATGGTTATGGCTTTCCAATTTGGAGAGGAGGACCAATGCAGTATGCAAATATGGAAGGTCTTGATGTAATTTCAGCCAAAATAGATGAATTTGCTAAAAATGATCCTGAATTTTGGCAAAAAGCTGATTTAATAGGGAGTCTAAGCGAAATTAAGGGTAGGTTTGGAGATGCGCCGGCACCTGAAGACAGAAAACCTGTTTCAGGCTTTAATAAATCATCGGTAGCTGGTAATTTATAATACTATATTAACTTTTGTTCCCTTTTCGACTAGGCTAAATAGTTCAATAACGTCCTGATTAAACATTCTTATGCAACCATGAGAAGCTTTTTCACCTATTAAGCCCTCTTCAGGAGTGCCATGAATATAGATATATCTATAAAAAGAGTCTACATTACCACCCTTATTAAAACCCTCCTCAGTCCCCTCTAACCATAGTATTCTTGAGGTTACATGGTCATCTTCTGAATCATAGTCATCATGGTGGATTTCTGCAAATTTACCAGTATTTATTCTCTCTTTAAAAATAATGTTTTTAGGAGCATCTGTACCAATTTTTTCTTTTATTATATGACTACCTAGAGGTGTTTTATAGGAATTCTCGATTTGGCCTTCACCATATGAAGATGAAGATATAGGATAGGAAATAATAAGATCACCCCTATTATCAAGCAGAAAAAGTCGTTGTTGGCTGATATCAACAAGAATATCAGCACCTGAAAGACCAGAAAAGACTATTAAAAATAAAAAATACTTATGCATTCCTCATTCTAACAAAAAATAATTTGATTGAAACTATAAAAAGGTATATATAAAGAAGTAGGTTGCCATATTTGTTGTAGAACGTGCGTACATCTGTGGGTACAAGTTTAACATGGAGTATGCCTGAATTGCCTTTACCCATATAATCAACAATTGTTCCTTTACTATCTATAAGTGCTGATATACCGTCATTTGTGGCTCTAACAATTGGAATGTTATTTTCTATAGATCTTATTCTTGATATCTCAAGATGCTGATAAGGGCCGAAAGAATTACCAAACCAGGTATCATTACTGACATTGATAAGATAATTAGAACTTTTGACGTCTTTTCTAACCATTTCACCAAAGACTATATCAAAGCAAACAAGTGGTGAAAAGCTTCCATATCCTACATTCATCTTTTTCGGACTATCACCCCTGGTCATATTTGACATGGGCATATCAAAAAATGAAATTAATCCCCTTAAAAAGCTTTCAAATGGAATATATTCCCCAAATGGTACAAGTTTTCTTTTGTTATATTTTATTTCTTGCTCTGAATTTATTATTGAATTGTATAAATTTCCATTCTGATAACTAAAAAATCCGCTAATCAATGGCTTTTCTATGTTTTTAATTAAATTTTGGCTTCTTGCAGATTCTGAAGTATAGGGTAATGGAGCTTCGGGCCAAACCAAAATATCAGCTTTTTCTGCAGCTTGAGAAGATAAACTTACAAATTCCTGTTCAATGTCATTTAAATAGTCATTATCAAATTTCTTAAAAGGATCTGTGGATGGCTGAATGATTGCTAAATTAATAACATCTCCATCACTTTTACCGCTTTCAAAAATATTTGGTGACATAAGGCTAATGAATATGAATAAGTTAAACGCCAATAAATAAATTTTGTTTGAATATAAAACTACATTTGAAGCTACAAAAATATATAGCAAAAGAGATAAACCTGAAACGCCGATCAAACCATATAAGATTTCATAAGAGGTATCTAAAAAAATGTATCCTGGCAATAGCCATGGGAATCCGCCTAAAAAGTAATACCTACCGAATTCAACTAAAATTAGAATGAAAGGCACGAACAAAAGGAGGTTATTTGATTTGTTAATAATAACTCTTTTTAACAATAGAATTGGTAGAAAAAAGAATATGATGCAGCCAATTGATAATATTAAGAATAATAAAATTGATCCTAAAAGACTGACATTTCCGTAATAGTAAATACTTACTATTATCCATGATGTTCCAATTCCCCAATACCCAAACGACCATAGAAATAAGTTATTTAAATTCCTATTATCATTTGATCTAAATAGTTTATAGATTAGATAGGTGTAACTTACAACTAGCGCGTATTTAAATGAAAAAGGTGCAAAAGATAATACTCCAATTGAGCCAAACAATACTGGCTCAAAGTATTTTCTCAAACTAAGTAATAATTGAGATGCCAATTTTTTTAATTCGACGTTTATCTGCAGCTGTGACGACTAGCTCAATTGATTCAACAATAATTTTATCGCCAACTTTTGGAAGTATTCCTAATTTTTTGGTCATATATCCGCCCAAAGTCTCAACTGAGCTTTCATTTAAATTAATCTCAAATTTTTCTTCGAATTCATCTATTTCGATCTTTGCATCGGCAATGAACTCCTTTTCTGATACCTGAATGAGATCAAGGTCATCGATATCGTGCTCATCTTCTATTTCACCAACTAATTCCTCTAAAATATCTTCGATAGTTACCAGTCCACATATTTCTCCATATTCATCAATTACAACAGCTAAATGTGACTTATCTTTTTTAAATTCTTCAAGAAGTGAATCCGCGCGTTTTGTCTCAGGTACAACTTTTGCATCTCTCATTATTGAATCTAAATTTACCTCTTCATTTATAGATAGAAGTGGCAATAGGTCTTTTGCTAGAAGGATTCCTTCTACCTTCTTCTTTTTTTCATTTATGACTGGATATCTTGAATGGCCAGATTCAATTACAGTCTCAAGCAGTTTCTCAGATGAATCATCAATGAAGATATTTACCATTTCAACTTTTGGAATCATTATTTCTTTAACGGAGGTTGCTCTTAATTTAATTGCATTTTCAGCAATGGAGAATGCAACCTCATCAATAATATCTGATGATAGAGAGCTTTCTAAAACCTCTGTAACATCTTCTATATTTTTTGGTTTGATAAAAAGAATATTTCTTACAAAAGCTCGGAACCTTTGATAAAAAGAGGAGGGCGCATCTTCCTTATTTTTTATTATTTTATTCATATTAAATAAGGATCGCCTATTTTTAGTTTTTTTAAGATTCTTATCTCTTCTTTTTCCATCTCTTTTCTTTGTGTTGTTTTGGTATGGTCATGACCAAAGATATGAAGAATCCCATGAATGAGCATATGACTAATATGATCGTTAATACTTTTTCCTTGCGATGCTGCCTCTTTTTCAAGATAAGGATAACATATTGCAATATCCCCAAATTCTTGAGTCTGTTCTTTGGACTCATCATCGTTTACAAATGCAAGTACATTAGTATTTTTATCTTTATTTCTAAATGTCTTATTCAGCTCTTGCATTTCTGTGTTGCAAACAATCTTTACATTTATTTTCTTATTTGTTTTTTCTCTCTCACAAAAGACTATGTCAGCAACTTCTTTCATAGCTTGAAGCTGACTATTCGATAAAAATTTATTTGGGTCGGAAATGTTTAGGCTCAATTTTCTTCTAACCTTTTATCGTATGCATCTACTATTTTCTTTACTAAAGGATGTCGAACTACATCTTTTGAGTTAAATCTCGTAAAACCTATTCCATCTGTTCCATCTAGGAGGTCAACAGCATCTTTAAGCCCAGAATATATATTCTTTGGAAGATCTATTTGTGTTAGATCGCCATTAATGACTGCATAAGAGCCAAAACCCATTCTGGTAAGAAACATTTTCATTTGTTCTGTGGTTGTATTCTGACTTTCATCCATAATGATAAAAGAGTTATTAAGAGTCCTCCCTCGCATGTATGCAAGAGGTGCTATCTCTATAATCTCTCTATTCATTAACCTCTCTGATTTTTCAAAACCTATCATTTGATACATTGCATCATAAAGAGGTCTTAGATATGGATCTACTTTTTGAGAAAGGTCACCAGGTAAAAATCCTAACTTCTCGCCTGCTTCAACTGCTGGCCTAATTAACACAATCTTTTCAACTTTCTTATCAAGAAGAAACTCAATAGCTAATGCCATGGCAAGAAAAGTCTTTCCTGTTCCTGCAGGCCCAATTCCAAAATTAATTTCATTATGTTTAATGCTTTGAATGTATTTTGATTGATTAATTGATCTTGGTTTAATAGTTTTCTTTGGAGTCTTAATTATTATGTCTTCATAGTCTTTACTAAAGGAATCTTCCTTTACTTCTTGTATGCAAAGGTGAAGAGTCTCTTTAGTGATTTCAACTCCCTTACCAGCAGCTTCATAAAGCTTCTTAAGCGCATCTGATGCCAATTTAACATCTTCATCTTGCCCAGTTATCTTCAGTTTATTTCCGTTCTGGAAAACTTTAACTTTAAAAGACTTCTCAATAAACTTTATGTTTCCATTTAGCTCACCAACAAATCTCACCAAGACATTTGCATCTGGTGGAGAAAGAATAAGATTTTTCGGGCTCTCTTTATCAGGCATTAATTATGAAGAGTCCCTCTAAGGCAGTGTGGTAAAGCATCTATAATTTGAATATTAATTAATTGTCCAATTAAATCAACATTATTTGCAGAAAAATTTACAACCCGGTTACATATCGTCCTTGCTTGGAGCTGTCCAGGATCTCTTTTTGATTGACCCATTACAAGACAATTTTGGATTGATCCAACCTTTTTTCTGCTATAGCCAAATGACAGCTGGCTAAGTCTTGTCTGTAAAATTGAGAGGCGTTCTTTTTTTTCTTCTCTAGAAACATCATCTGGCATATCTGCAGCAGTGGTATTTGGTCTAGGACTGTAGATAAAACTAAAAGATTCATCAAATTGGACTTCATTAATAACATCCATAGTATCTTTGAAGTCTTCCTTTGTTTCACCTGGGAAGCCAACAATAAAATCAGATGAGAAGCTCATTTCAGGTCTTACAGATTTAATGCGACTAATTAGATCCATGTATTTATCAACATTGTATCTTCTTCTCATTAATTTTAAGATTCTATCTGATCCGCTCTGGATTGGTAAATGAACATGACTAACTAACTCAGGAACCTTGTCATAAACCTCAACTAAGTCTTCTTTAAATTCATGTGGATGGCTTGTGGTAAATCTTATCCTTTCAATATTCTCAATTTTAGCTGCTTCTTCTATTAACTTTGCAAGTGAGGATTTCTCCCCATTGTGTATACCTTTAAAATTATTAACATTTTGTCCTAGGAAATGAATCTCTCTGGCTCCTTGGTCTGCAAGTTTGGAAACCTCATTTAAAATATCTTTAAAATCTCTTGAGACTTCGTGCCCTCTTGTCTTTGGTACAACACAAAATGAGCAGTACTTATTGCACCCCTCCATTATTGATACAAAAACTGATGGGCCCTCGGCTTTTGGAGATGCAAGATGATCAAACTTTTCTAATTTTGGAAATGAGATATCAATCTGATTTTCATTACTCCTCTCTTTTTCATTATAAAGACCGGGAAGTTTATGAAGTGTTTGTGGTCCAAAAACTATATCAACTGATGGTGCGCGTTTAATAATTTTCTCCCCTTCCTGAGAGGCTACACAGCCCCCGATAGCAATTTTTAAATCAGGATTTTTTTCTTTTATTTTTCTCCATCTCCCAATCTGATGAAAAACTCTTTCTTGAGCTTTTTCTCTTATTGAGCATGTGTTCAAAATTAATAGATCGGCCTGCTCTTCAGATTCAGCTAACTCAAAGTCTTCTTTCTCTTGGAGAAGATCAATCATTTTTGCAGAATCATATTCATTCATCTGACAACCATGAGTTTTAACGAAAAGCTTCTTTTTCATATGCTAATTATCTATTATTTCTGACCTCAAGTGTTTTAAAATAACTTTTAAGACATACATAACTTTTATGAAGGACAAAAAAATTTATAAGATTATATTTATTCAGCTTGGAGAAATCTATGAAATTTTTGCAAAACAGATTTTTCAAAGCGATATGTACGGCTTCCTGGAGGTCGAAGAGTTCATATTTACCAATGATGATCAGCTTGTCGTTGATCCTAGTTCGGAAAAACTTAAAACAGAATTTAATAAGGTTAAAAGAAGCTATATTCCAATTGGAGCTATTCAAAGGATTGATGAAGTGATTGAGTCAGGAGAAGCTAAAATTAAGAAAACGTCCAGCCAGGTCAGTCCTTTTCCTCTCAACATTCAGCCCGCAAAAAAAACTGACTAAAATTCTTACTCTTCAAAAAGAAGTTTCTTGTAGTGCTTTAATTCGTTGATTGAGTCCTTAATATCATCTAAGGCTCTGTGGTTACTGTTTTTCTGATATGACTGCGCCTGATTCATCCATCTAACAATTAATTCTTTTACCGAAGAAACATCTATGTGCCTATAGTGAAAGTAGTTCTCTAACTCGGGCATATATTTGCTAAGAAATCTTCTGTCATGAGAAACAGTATTTCCGCACATTGGAGATTTTCCTGCTGGCACATATTTTGAGATAAAGTCTAAAGTCTCTAGCTCAGCTTCCTTGTCACTAATTATGCTTGTTTTAACTGCATCTATGAGACCGGATGAAGTATGTTGGTTTACATTCCATTCATCCATATTATCAAGCAACTCATTACTTTGATGAATAGCTATATTAGGGCCTTCGGCAATAATATTTAAATCTGAGTCAGTTATTATCGTAGCTATTTCAATTATCTTTTCTTGCTCAGGATCTAGGCCTGTCATTTCAAGGTCAACCCATATTAAGTTGTTATCGGATTTATTAGCTTTCATTTTTTGTAAAACTCTCTTAATAGTGTATTTTGTGCTCTATATGGAAAAAGTTCAAATTGGAAGAGTGGTTGAGTTTTACTCAAACTCATGCCTTGTAGAGATAAGAGAATTTAAAATCCCCTGCAAGACACCCAAAGATCAAGATATTGTCGTTGGTGATTTCGTTGAAATAGTTCCTCTCCAAGATAGCTTAGAAGTAAAAGGAAAGATCTTAAATAAAGTTCAAAGAAAAACATCACTGAAAAGATTCCATAGAGGTAAAAAGAAAGTTTTTGCAGCTAATGTTACAAATATTGCTATCTTGTTATCACCTGTACCACTTACTCCAAAAATATTTATTGATAAGTGGTTGGTTCTCTCTGCTGCTGCAGGAATAGATCCATTAATAGTTGTAAACAAAATAGATTTAACTGGCGATGAGGAATTTAAAGAAGCTTGCAATATTTATGAGAGTCTTGGGATTAAGATGTTTAAAGTTTCAGGCAAATCAGGAGAAGGGTTGTCTGATATTGGAAGATTTCTTGAAAATAAAACTACTATTTTTGTTGGGAAATCTGGCTCCGGCAAATCAACAATCTCTTCAAAGTTGCTTGGTATTAATTTAAAAACTAAAGAACTTAATAAGTCTAAGGGTGTTCATACCACGTCGGTATCTTCCTTATATGTTAAAGATAAAATAGAAATCATAGATTCTCCTGGTGTCAGAGACATAGAGATTGAGAAATTTAGTCCAGATGAAGTCTTAAAAGGGTTTTTTGAAATTAGAGAAGCTGCATTGTCTTGTAAGTTCAAAAATTGTAATCATATAAATGGTGTTGGCTGCAACGTTATTGATCAAGTATCAAAAGGCAATATTGCAGAAAGCAGATACAATAATTATATAAGTTTTACAAATAATGAATAAAGACACCCACTTCGGTTTTGAAAAGGTCTCTACGGAAGAAAAACAAGAAAAAGTAAACTCGGTTTTTACTTCTGTTGCAGAAAATTATGATCTTATGAATGATGTCATGTCATTTGGACTTCATAGATTTTGGAAAAAAATAATGATTGAACTTGCAGGAGTTAAGCCTGATAGTAAAGTTCTTGATCTTGCGGGAGGAACTGG
>LUMT01000293.1_pt1 | contig 19072 bp, 13 predicted proteins | sample 729741 | NCBI WGS metagenome assembly LUMT01 (sample SAMN03860299, study PRJNA289734) | marine metagenome | biome: seawater column; feature: ocean; material: water; isolation source: Red Sea water column Station 192 - depth 50m | place: Saudi Arabia: Red Sea | collected 2011-10-15 | depth 50 m
GGTGGGAGCACGCCCTCTTCGAGTTCATCCACTTCTCCGACAACCCCTGGAACGCATGGCCGAGCCTGCACATCGTCCACTCCTACCTGCTCGCACGCCTGATGACGGTATGGGCATCGAGGAGGGCCGCGGAGTCGAGCGCCTGGAACCTATTCCTGGTCGTGCTCTGGGTGGAGTGGGCCCTGCTCTGCATCAGCATCCTGACCACCAAGCAGCACTACCTGTTCGATCTGGTGACGGGGATAGCAGTCGCCCAGTTGGCCTGGATTTGGACTGCCCTACACCTAGACAGGATAGATGACATCGGAGCTAAAAAATTCTCAATTGAAGTAGGCTGGGAGAAGCCAAACGAATAAATTCTGCCAGGGGTAACCGACCAAAATATAATCAAAAAAATCTATATTGAATATTTATAAAACACAATTTTACGTATATATCAGGCCTATACTAGAATATCAAAATATATATTGCAGACTTTTCTCCGACTTCTATGAAGATAGACAAGCAGTCCAAGTCAGAGGTCAGGAGACTACAGCTCACCGGAGGCTCAACCTACATTGTTAGTCTTCCCAAGAAGTGGGTATCGGTACACGGGCTCGCAGCCAAGGATCAGGTCAGGATCGAATGGAGGCCGTCAGGAAACCTGAGAGTGACTCCAGAGACTACTTCCGTAATTCGAAGGAGGGAGGTAGAATTAAGCATAGAGGAAATAGGCGAAGAATTCCTCTTGGACCACCTAATCGGGGCATATCTCTCGGGGGCACAAATAATCAGGATCAGGTCGAAGTCGGGATTCTCGAGGGCGCATCGAAAAATCTTCAGATCTTTCATTCAAACCACCCGAGGGATAGAGATTACCGCTGAATCCGACAAATCATTAGATATGCTCAGCCTACTTAACCCATCAGAGATGCCGCTCCTTTCCAGCATCAACAGAATGTATCTGTTGGTCTCTAGCCAAATTAGGGACATAACAGATGTACTAACTGGGAGTGATAGTGAAATCCTTGACGACGCAGAAGAAAGGGAGAAGGAAATCGACGCACTGAGGCTGTTAATCGAGAGGCAGGTGGGCCTAATTCTGGAATCGTCCAGGCTCGAAGACTCAATGGGAACAAATCGCTGGGAGGCTTCCGAATACTCTCGGATAGTCCGAACCTTCGAGAGAATGGGAGACCACTCATACAAGATTTGTAAGCTAATTGAGGAACGAGAGACGCCAGAAGTTCTGTCACCCGACTCTCCATTAATCGCCTGCATCCCAGTTTGGCATGCCTCGATGAAACTATTGATCGCGAACCTTAGGAGGTACAAGATAAGCGAGGTACATCAAGCAAAACTACAGCTGCAAGGCGCAATAGAAGAATTAGTTAATTTTGAGAATGGTCTCTGGGACGAAAAGATTGGGAGGGTAAACGCACTGTTCATGGACAGATTATCCGAGTCCCTGCGAAGGCTTTGCGCTTATTCGACGGACTTGGCTGAGATCTTAATCAACATCCATAACCACAGAAACTCAATTGAAGTCATGTTGTAGAACAATCCTCAATAGAATAGCCCCTAATTTCCATTGGAAATTCCCCAATCCACTGTAGATTAGTGTTTTTTTCGTTATACTGAGTAGCAATTATTCAAAAATATATAGAAAATATAAGGTATCACCTACTATTGTGAATCGGGAGCTCCGATTCATTGAGGGAGTAGTTTTGGGCATGAAATAACGGAGATGAAACTCTAATGAATGGAAGAAAAAAGACTTTGATGATGACGATACTGATGCTGACGATGCCAATAACTGGCTGCATCGGTGGAGAAGACGACGATGACGAGCCAGGAGCAGTGGATAATTCGGGTTGCACCGATCCACTCGCAAACAACTACGACTCGTCGGCTACAACGGACGACGGAACGTGCACCTATGATACGGACAACAATGGAAATAATGGTGGCAGCACCCCAACTGTTTACTCGGGTTGCATGGACGAGTCAGCGACTAACTACAACCCCGCAGCCACAGAGGATGACGGAACCTGCGAGTACGATGAGGACGAGACCTCGACAGACTTCGCAGGGATCTCCGGATTCGACTCTAGCTCAATAGAGTGCGGTCCGACCGGTGACATATCAATAGCCGGTTCCAGCACGGTATTCCCTGTAGCGAATCTATGGGCCGAGGCATATCAGAAGTATTGCAACGGAATCGCAATCACCCTCGAGGGCGGTGGCAGCGGTGCTGGCGCAGGTCGAGTGTGCGACAACTCAGAGAAGGGAACCGCCGTAGATATCGGGGACATGTCCAGAGAGTGGAAGTCCTCAGAGGCATCTGTCAGATCTGATGGGTACACATACGACTGCCTGAAGGGCGACACCAGTCGCTCAGCAGTACAGATCAGCATAGCCGCAGACGGCCTCTCAGTGGTCGTCAAGAAGGGTGGCGCAGCTGAGACTTGCATCTCAGGCCTACCCGGGGGCGGCCTATCCGTCGATCAGGCTCGATGGATATGGAGCGATTACACAGCAGCCGAGCTAACCGCTTCAGGTTGGGACTCCAGCGCTCTGGCCAACAGCGACAACGACGACTCCACCCACCTGTGGAGCGAACTAGACGCCAGCTGCCCAGCATCCGAGATCAAGATAGCCGGTGCCGACTCAGAGTCAGGTACCTACGAGTTAGGTTGTAGTCAACTACCTCGAGTCCAATGCGGACTCAATAGGTTACTTCGGCTACGCCTACTACAAGGCCAACCAAGACAAGCTAACTGCAATCGCAATTGAGAACTCTGATGGAGATTATGTCGCTCCATCTCCCCACTCAGTGGCCGACGGTTCCTACAACCCCTTGGGGAGATTCATCTACATGAATCTGCTCAACGACGCGCAGTCTCTGCAGAAGACAGCGCCTTTCCTTGCTTTCGGGCTCTCCGATAGCGGCGCTGCTCTAGTTGAGAACGTCGGATACGTCCCAATGACTCCTACCTTGGTCACAGTAATGCTGTCAAGGGCCGGAGCGGACGGGGGGGTCGACCTTACATCCGTGAACTGCGGACCAACAGGTGCCATCAGCGTAGCAGGCTCCTCGACTGTCTTCCCCGTGGCTAACCTCTGGGCAGAGATATACCAGACGGCTTGTGACACCACTCTGACCATTGAGGGCGGTGGCAGCGGTGCCGGAGCAGGTCGCGTGTGCGACAACTCCGAGAAGGGCACAGCGGTAATGATCGGGGACATGTCCAGGGGATGGAAGTCCTCTGAGGCATCAGTCAGGTCGAACGGATGGGTGTACGACTGCCTGAAGGGGGACACCTCTCGCTCAGCAGGACAGTTCCCAATCGCTGCCGACGGTCTCTCCGTCGTCGTCAAGAAGGGCGGAGCAGCAGAGACCTGCATCAATTCGTTGGGGGGCTTGACCCCGGACCAGGTCCGATGGATATACAGCGACTTCACCGCAGCACAACTGGCTGATGCAGGTTGGGACACCAACTCTCTGGCCAACAGCGACAACGACGACTCCACCCACCTTTGGAGCGAGCTAGACGCCAGCTGCCCAGCATCCGAGATCAAGATATCGGGAGCCGACTCAGAGTCAGGTACCTACGAGTTCTTCATGGACGCAATGCTCAATGGAGGGGACGGTGGCGAGACATTCGACTTACAGAGACCAGACGGTTACACCAACAGCGCCGAGGACGAGGTTGTAGTCAACTACCTCACATCAAACGGTGACTCGATCGGATACTTCGGGTACGCCTACTACAAGGCGAATCAAGACACCCTTACTGCTGTGGCAATAATGAACGATGCGGGAGAATATGTAGCACCCACTCCCTCGACGGTAGCAGACGGCTCGTACAACCCACTAGGGAGATTCATCTACATGAATCTGCACCTAGACTCTAACGACCTGGCACTGACACTTCCCTTCCTTGAGTTCGGATTCTCCAGTGCTGGCGATGCCCTAGTTAACCAGGTGGGATACGTGCCGCTCACAGCAGGACAGGACGCTGAAATGGAACTACAGAGGTTATCCTGGATGTACCACACGTACGTATGGACGGATGCCCAGAAGGACGATTACTGGTGCGGCACCGATCAGACAATCACCGTAGCCGGTTCTAGCACGGTGCTCCCAGTAATGCAGGGCTGGGGCGAACTTTACTCGGATCCCGGAGGCCTCTGCCCCGGATACACCCTGACAATAGAGGGCGGCGGCAGCGGTGCCGGAGCAGGTCGCGTGTGCGACAACTCCGAGAAGGGCACAGCGGTAATGATCGGGGACATGTCCAGGGGATGGAAGGCAGAGGAAGCCACGTATCACGGAAACGGAGTCTACCACTGCCTGAAGGGAGATACCTCAATCAAGGTGACGCAACTGCCAGTCGGGTTAGATGGACTTTCAGTAGTCGTGAAGAAGGGCGGAGCTGCGGATACCTGTGTTTCTAATATGGGTGGCCTGACCGTTGATCAGGTACGCTGGATATTCAGCGACTACACCGCGGCAGAGCTAGTAGAAACCGGTTGGGACACCAACTCTCTGGCCAACAGCGATGGCGACGACTCCACCCACCTGTGGAGCGAACTAGACGCCAGCTGCCCAGCATCCGAGATCAAGATAGCCGGTGCCGACTCAGAGTCAGGTCAGGCCAGACGGTTACACCAACAGCGCCGAGGACGAGGTTGTAGTCAACTACCTCGAGTCCAATGGCGATGCAATCGGCTACTTCGGTTATGCCTACTATGTCGCAGAGCAGGACAAACTTTCCGCTCTTCCCATACAGAACAGCGCTGGAAACTTCATCGCTCCGAACGCAGAAACGATAGCGGATGGGAGCTACAACCCGCTCACTCGTGCCATTTACATCAACGTAAACCACGAGTACATGGACGAGGTATACAACTACCTCAGATATGCATTCAGCGCCCTCGGCGACGAAGTCGTCAACACCGTCGGATATGTCCCACTATCCGCATCCTCATCCGCATGGCAGGACACTTGGATGCGAGTAGAGGCAGTCATCAACAACTCGTGATGACTTACGTAAACTCAGCCCGCCCTCATCGGGGGCGGGCTGAACCAACAATATAGAGTATATATTTTGACACTTAAATCAAAACATACCTGGGTTAGCCTGATGTCCGGAGAAGGGAATACAGGTTTCGATATCCGTAGGCTCGCATCCAGGATAGAGTCCGGAGCGCCGAGCACGGTCCTTTTCTCACTAGCCATTTCCGTGGTACTGGTAACTGCGGGGATAATCTATGTCCTTGTGGTCAGAGCTGCGCCTTTCTACTCTGCTTTCGGTTGCGGAGCTGATGTCTTCAGCCCCCCTGACGATTGGTCCGATTCAGTGAAAGAAGACCTATGGGATTCGGCAAACTATAGTGACGGCTCCATAATGGATCCCCTGTGGCTAGACTCTACATGCATCGTATCATACGATAATGAATCAATGATCGGGCTCGATGAGCCACTGATAGTTTTCGAAATGGACAGAGACTCGCTGGGAAATCCACTGGAAGATCCAGAAGGACACCTCGGTTACTCCGGTAACTGGACCGTTCATCCGAATAGGCAGTATATCTGGGCATACCTCGATGAAAATCCCGAGGACAACTACTCTGTTGCGGAAGGGGAGTCTCTGAAGGATGCCCAGATACCACTGGGGTTGATGATAGAAACAAATCCCCAGACCAATAGGGCTAACGAGGGTGCACTGATACTCCACAAGTCGGATCCCGACCTCAAGAGAGACTGGTTCGTGATCACTTGGGCGATGAGTGACAGATCACAAGTAGACGTAGACGGGGATGGCAAACCCAATATCGGGGTGGATGAGAGGGGCACGGACCTAGATACCGACATAGATAACGACGGATTTGACAATGATCGTGACGACGATATGGACAACGACGGGATACCAAACGCTTTCGATCCGGATGAGCGGATTCCTAATGTCGACTTTTTCGGCCTATTCCTTGGCTTATTGACCATAATTTTCGTGATTATGAATGTCTTCGCACCTATGTGGTTGTCCAGGTTCGATGATGAAGTCATCGACTCCACTATATCCCCATTGAACTCATTCTCAGTGGTAATTCTGATAATCTCCTCCATCGGGCTAATCTACCCGATGTCCCAATCCTCCATCTCGTACCTCCTACTAGCAACGATACTGTTGGCCATAATCCTCGCATGGTCCTCCAAGAGAACACCACTCGGGTCGATTGCAGCAGCATTTGCACTACTGTGGCTTTCCATATTACCCACTCACGCGATTCAAACAGGCCACCTGATGGCCCTAGGACTCTCCCTTCTGCTACTCCAAGTAACGATGTCTGATACGAGGAACCGAGTAAAACCAGACTCAACTCCCCTGGTAATTTCATTTCCGCTGTGCAGAGACAGTTGGTCCCCAATTTCAGAAAGATCCCTCGGAGATAATGCATCACAGAGGGCTCGTAACATCGCCAGGTTGGGGATACTCCCATTGGCACCCTTGCTGGATTTTTCCCGCAGCCTCAGGAAATTCGCTACCCCTCGCTCGTCTTTTCTGGACAGGGACTTCAAATCTCTTCTTTGGGTAGTCGCCACAGTAGCCTTGGTTTTATCCTTCTTGGATCTCGTAGCAAGGATCGACGGGAGCATTGGGGAATTCCTGACCCAGACACTGTGGCGAACTGACATTAGGACGGTATCAATAGTCACCGTCTCAGAGAATTTGTCCATTGGCGTGAACGCACTATTGCGGACAACCCTACAAGTTGCACTTGGAGCCCTAGTGATCGCAATTCCCCTTGGCCTAGGGACTGCGATATACCTTTCCGAATATGCAGATCCAAGAACTTCAAACCTAGTTAAGCCAACTCTCGAGATCCTAGCAGGGATCCCCTCCGTCGTCTACGGCTTCTTCGCTTTCGTGGTAATTTCCCCGATAGTGATGGATGTAGGCTCGCAACTTGTAGAATGGGGGTGGATGGCCGACGAGCCCCAACAGTTCAACCCTATCAACGGGGCCATAGTGGTCGGAATCATGATCACGCCTCTAATCGCCAGTCTATCGGAGGATGCTCTCAGATCTGTTCCAAATAGCCTCAGAGAGGCATCATACGCACTAGGGGCGACTCCGGTCGAAACCACCTTCAGAGTGGTAATCCCATCAGGACTCTCGGGAATCCTCGCTTCGATTGTATTGGCATTCTCCAGAGCTATTGGGGAAACAATGGCCGTAACTATCTCCGTGGGGACAGCCGCGTACTACACAAGAAACATGTTTCTGAGTTCTCAGACAATGACTGCGTACATTGCAAAGAAAATCCAGGGGGACCTTCCCGCGGGAACATCTGCATACTACTCAATGTTCGCAGTCGGACTATATCTGTTCATAATTACCCTAGGATTGAATATGGTCGGCCAGAGAATAATGCATCGCTTCAGGGAGGCATACGAATGAATGGAGAAAACCACGGTTTCAGCCTTTTCGGAGTTAAATCGCTGCCTCAGAAGTCTCGAAAGAAAAGAGATAGAATAGCGAATGCTGGAAAAGCAACGTTCATCCTGATTGCTCTGACCTGTGCAATCATACTATTCACAATGGTGTCTAGAATATACTCTGAAGCATATGTCCCTTCGGAAGAAACCGAGGTTAGCGGAATAGGTGCCAATAAGCCCCTGTCCGAGACAGTAAAGTCTTGGAACGTAGAGACGTGGAACGAGGACTGGTCAGTCGACGATCCTCGAAGAGAAAGGACAAACGTCACCCTAAGGGCCGAGTGGACGGAGGTCAAGTACGAGGCTTACAACCAAAACGGGGTATTGGGAATAACATTCGATCGATACGAAGACATCCAGAGATATCTTTGCGATGAAGGGATTATGGCGGACTCATTCGCCCCGTACGAGTCCTGGAAACCCAAGCACCTTCTCCCGGGACAAGACAGAGAACCTGCGTCGTACGATCCAATCTCTGACCAATTCTTTGACATTTTCCTTCGGGACACCCCCCCTACCGCTGGAATTGGAGACTTCTGGATAGACTCCTCGGATGGAAACATTGCTCACATCTGGAAGGGGCTGAGATGGGAAGAATTAGGCCCACAGTCTTCGATGTTCTCCGAGATTTCCCAGAGATATCCTTACGATGAGGGGTCCCGGGATCCAATATGGTCCGATCAGAAACTCCGCGTTTACTACAGCCCAATAGAGCCTCTGTTTAAGTCGTCGGGGGACATTTGGATTGTCACAGACGAGTCCGGGGACAGAATCGATTTCAGAACCTACAATTACACACTTTGGAAGGAAAACCGCTACACATCAGGATGGGGCTGGGAAAATGGCAGCCTGGAAGAATTACCAAGCATTCTCCCCTTGCCGGAAGAACTTAATGAAGAAATCCATCCGGAATTCTGCTCAAGAGCAGAAGTGGCCGTCTTCATCCAAAGAAATGGACTCACCGGTTCTTACGAGATTTACCACATTTCCCATGATGAAGGATACTCTTTCCGAGTGAAGCCGGGATCCACCAAGGCCATTCACAATGACCTGGAAATAGTCCTGTCCAATCTCTGCGAAGGGTCTTTCCACAGCTCAGGGATCAGAGCGGACTTTTCTATACCCGAAGGAGATTTCTGGTACAATATCTCTTCATTTCCTCCAAATTACGGGGGAGCGGGTCACGTAGGTGAAGGGGACTATTGGGTCGATTCCGATTCTTCCAGCAGCAAGGCATACCGTTTTGAGAACGGCTCTTGGAAGGTCGACTATACGATTTCCCCGCCCATATACCCGTGCGATAGAATGACTCTAATGATTAGGGCTGACGGAGAGTTCTCGTATGGCAACATGACTCAATGGAACAAATATGGAGTCAGACAAGACTCCAGCTTCTTCTACGACCAGGAACCGAATGAAATCCAAACAATCACCCTTCATCCTGCCCAGATAGGCCAATCAGGCTTGGGATCATTGTGGTTGGAGCACACAATGAATTACACCGTAACCTTCACTCAATTAGAAGGCCCTCCATCCGATGCCAGGGACGGCTCATACAAGGAGGTCGACGACTTCATCCTCGGTCCGATGGGCGATTGGCTGAACTCTAGAATCTTCAATGACGGGGACCAGGATAACGACGGAATTTACGATGTCTGTGATGATGACATAGACGGGGACAACATCAAGAACCCAATAATGGGTGGAGACCAAGGCGACCCCGAGTCATTGGAAAGGGCCCTGAGCCAATGTCCCCAAGCTGTTCCTATGGTCCTAGAAGACGGCCAGATCAACGAAGAATGGATGATCGACACAAATTCTGATGGGGTCCATGACGACACCGAGGACGATGACATAGACGGGGACGGGGTGAAGAACCTTGTCGATGGCCAAGGACACAATCTAGCATCACTAACAGATAGCGCAAGATGGGGGTGGCCCGAAGAGGGAATGACATCCTCGGAGGCGATTGAATTCTACCAATCACTCGACCCATCCTCCTCGGACAAAGGCCTAGAGTCCCTGATAGGGATCTGGGAGGACGCCAGAGACTCCGAAGAAAGGATGTGCGATGAGTCATACAAGAACAAGTTCCCATCACTCGCAAAGGATGACTGTAGACGCTCTACAGAGTTCAACGCTAACCCTCCAATGGATGCAGACGAGTGGTGCGAAGGGGCAATGACGCTATTGCAACCAAGAGTCTGGTCTTCCTACTGCGGCATCTCGACATCTTTGGAGACGGGTATCGATGAATATCAGGATCCCTTTCCGCTGGAAGAGATATTTGCATACGCCCTCCTCATTGCAGTCTTCTTGCTGATGATCTCCCCCGGGGTGGTGGTTCTCCCTGCAAGCAACTTCCTTAGGAGATTCGATGGCGATATGACAGAGTCAAATCCCTCCTGGTCCAGAATATCCTACCTGTCAGAACTCCTAGGGCGGCTAGTCTCACTTGCTATGAGGTCAATATTGCTGATCGTCGGAGCTTACATTCTGTCACAAACACTGGCATCGCCGATAGCAATCAGGATCTTCGTATTCACCATCGGAATCTCACTAACATTGATGTCAGGGCTGGCTGTATTAACCTCAATATCATCAATCATCAAACTCAGGCCAGAAGATGGAGTCAGGCCGTCTGAAGGGGCAGTAGAGGGGACCTTCCTCCTTCTAACATTGATAACATGGTTAGTCGTAGCCGACTGGGTAATCGATCGCGGAATCTTGTCCGGGTCAATCTGCCTACTACTAGCACTGTCTGCAACAAAAAGGATGGCGGCCGGTGCATCGCAACTGACTCGAAGCCAGAGTATCAACTCCGACAGGGTCAAGAGAGTTGTGATGGGAAGAGACGGTTGGATAATAGTAGCCTCAGTCTTCCTCATCGTGGGATTCTTTACTATCCCATTCGAGGTAGTCAACTCCTTCATTTTCTCCAATTTCCCCTCACAGCAACCATACCGGGCGGGATTGAGGGCCGCTTTCTGGGGGAGCGTGTATGTTGTGGGTTACACAATGATATTCGCCATCCCCGTATCCATAGGGGGGGCAATCTGGCTGGAAGAGTACGCTCCAAGAGGGAAACTTCAGTCCGGGATACAGACCCTGATAACCAACCTAGCCGGAGTCCCCGCCGTAGTCTTCGGTTTGTTCGGCCTTGCATTATGCTCCTCAGACCGAGGATTCGGAATGGGCCTAGGGGGGACCATCCTCACTGCGGGAGTGACAATGGCGACAATGGCAATGCCAACCATAGTTATTGCAAGCCAAGAGGCACTCCGAGCAGTCCCTCCATCATTGAGAGAGGGAGCATTCGGAATCGGTTGCACGAAGTGGCAAGTGGTCAAGGACCACGTCCTCCCACACTCCATGCCGGGAATGATGACGGGCACCATACTTGCAATGTCCAGAATTATGGGCGAGGCAGCACCTCTGATACTAGTAGGTGCGGTGACCTCAGTTTTCCAAGAACCAGACCCGCTCTACTACGTAGACTATACCTGGCTCCCCACCATCGATGGATTCTTCCAATGGGTGCCGGGCTTGGAGTCTAGGGTATCAGAGATGCCTATGTGGGCAGATAGGCCAATCATGACTGCAGACCCAACTTCTTTCACAACCTGGGGTTCGAACCCCGGTGGAAAATACACCGTCCTACCGGTCCAGGTATACACTTGGACCGATCAGCCAGAGGAGGGATTCAAGGTCGCGGCCGCAGGTGCATCACTGGTGCTTTTGGGAACGTTGGTCATGGTCAACTCCGTGGCAATCCTCGTCAGGGCGCACTTCAGGAGATTCTCACAGGCTTAAGGGGGAAAAATAATGAAAAAAGAAAACGCAAAGAAGGAGAAAATCAGGAAATCCGTCCTGGAAAAACTGAGGGAGATTATGGAATCAGACGGCGAAGTCAGCGATGAGGAGCAAGTCAGATTCGATAGTATGGAGAGGACACTGAACGACTTATCCAGAGAACCATCCAGAAGCGAAGTCAGACTGATGCTCACCTCGATGTCCAAGGTAGACGGAGTGGCAGATTTCGCAGAGTCAGCAATCATCAAGAAATTCATGGAGTCGCTCCCAGAGGAGAAGCCGAAGGACAATGAAGGTGAGAAAGGGGATCTTTCAGATAACATCAATCCGGACACTCTCCAATCAACCAGGGAACTCCACATAGATGGCGAGGCGCAAATAGAAGTCAAGGATCTTAACCTAAGATATGGCTCAGCACAAGCTCTATTTGACGTCTCAATCCCAATAGAGAAAAACTCCGTAACCTCTCTAATCGGACCATCAGGTTGTGGGAAGTCTACATTGCTCAGATGCCTGAATAGAATGAATGACCTAATCCCCATCTGCAACTTTGACGGTAGCATCGTTTACGATGGCGATGACATCAACAAGTCAGGCACCGACCTTGTAAGGCTAAGGAGAAAGATAGGGATGGTGTTCCAGAAGCCCAACCCATTCCCCAAATCAGTATTCGACAACGTATCATACGGGGTTCAATTACACTACAACCCCTCAAGGAGGAAGATGAACGAGATAGTCGAGAAGTCACTCACCAGTGCCGCTCTTTGGGGAGAGGTTTCGGACCGCCTGCATGAACTAGGGACCAGCCTTTCAGGAGGCCAGCAGCAGAGGCTCTGCATAGCCAGGACCATCGCGGTCGAGCCAGACGTAATTCTGATGGACGAGCCATGCTCCGCGCTAGACCCCATAGCCACGGCCAAGATAGAGGACTTGATTACGCAGCTGAAGGAGCACTTCACAGTGGTCATTGTCACTCACTCAATGTCCCAGGCAATGCGAGTCTCGGATTACACCGCATTCATGTTCCTTGGCAGATTGATAGAGTTCGACAAGACGGAGAAGATCTTCAACAACCCGGGCAATGAGCTGACAGAGAGATACATTTCGGGAAGGTTTGGCTGAATCGTGATCCGGGCACTCGGAAAGAACTCCAAAACCCCAACAAATTAGTTATATAAAATATATAGTTTACATAATAACTATAACCTGTACTGCGATAGCGCTAGCGATGGCTGGTAACTCGAGGGTCTGGGCCCTGATCGGAATCTCGATCATTTCCCTAGCTTCATTGACAGTCGCGGCAACAAACTCGATCGCCATAGAGAGGGGGGAGGTTTCGGCCCTCGGTTCAAACGAAATCTTCTGCATCGCCGACTCATGCATGACTTCTGAGATAGTTTACATTGAGGGGGACGAAACAACATATCTCGTATACATGCCACCAGGATTAGATTCCAACAAGAAAGTAGGAACGCAATATTACGGGCTAAAGATGAGCCTGGGGAGGTGAAGAAATGAATGAAGAAGTGATGGATGTGGATTTGGATAGCGTAGAGAACTTCGCACTGCTTAGACTCAGAGTGAACGACGAGTCCTTCGCCCACATTGAGGTCAGACCCTGTTCCGGGGAAGGTGTTGTCCTGCAAATCTTCCAGATAATGGGGGACAATTCCAGAAAGGCCGTAAAATGGATTCCAAACATTCCAATTAACTAGGTCGGGGCAGTGTTTCCACTGGCCATAGAATATGGTAATTTTGAGACCTCTTGATTACTATTGTTCAATCTTAGATTATTTGGAAACTGGATATTCATTGCTATCTACGCAGGGCTTTTGAGTACTATGACAAAAGCAGGTATGAACAAGGCTGGAGCAATGACGCTCCTAATGATGATTGCAGCTCTAGCGGGCTGCGTAGGCGGAGAAACCGATGTCGATTTCGACCAGGCTCTGGTGGATCTTCAACCCGCATCGAGCAACGATTGCGAGGACGGGGGGACATGGGTCCATATCGGACTGGATGCAAATAAGAACGGTAATCTCGATACATCCGAGATAACCGAATCGGTCGCAGTATGCAACGGCCAAGACGGAGATCCCGGACCCCAAGGGCCACAAGGGCCCCAGGGAATCAGGGGTGCTTCCGGAGAGGATGGTACTGACGGGGCAAACGGCGACTCAGGACTGCCCGGACAAGATGGCGAACAGGGGGCCACTGGGAACACCGGAAGTATGGGTCCAGTAGGACCTACTGGGCCTGTAGGGCCCGCTGGGATGGACTTCGTCCACTGCCTTGCAGGGGATGGAGCAGCGTCTGTCAATGCCATGGTGGAATACTGCCCAGATAGCACGACTATCCTCGCTCAAGGCTCTTCTTACACATGGTCGCTTGTAGGGAGCTTCCACTCAGCGCCACTTGGTTGCGACATGGGGGGGGACGAGTGCGAGGGGTACGCGGAGGTACCAGCCTACGACGCAGCGTCACAAAGGGCCTTCGTTGTCAATGCAGAAGACAGCTCGGTCGACATCATCGACATGAGCACTCCTAGTGATCCAACTCTGCATTTCCGACTAGTAATAACCAATGGAGAACCAAACAGCGTTGCCGTCAGCCCTAACGGACTAGTCGGCGTGGCCGTTGCGGTCGACCCAAAGCAAGACGACGGCCTCGCAATGTTCTTCGATACCGATGGGTCACTCGTAGGCTCGGTCACCGCTGGCGCACTGCCAGACATGATCACCTTCACGAACGACGGAACCAAGGCTCTCGTCGCCAATGAGGGAGAGCCGGACGATGACTACGACATCGATCCAGTCGGCTCGGTCACAGTGGTGGATGTTTCGGATACCACAAGCCTGACAGCCACACAGGTCGGATTCACGTCCTTCAATTCGCAGATGGCTACTCTAGAGGCTAGCGGAGTCAGGATATTCGGGCCCGGTGCAACAGTGGCCCAGGACCTAGAGCCGGAGTACATCGCCGTTGCTGGTGACGACTCGACTGCAACAATAGTAATGCAGGAGAACAACGCAGTCGCTACCCTCGACCTATCGACCAACACCATAACAGGAATCCATGCCCTCGGGTTCAAGGATTACTCAACACTATCACTCGATCTTAGTGACAAAGACGGAGGAGTCAACTTCCAGAGCTGGGACAACGTCAAGGGCATGTACCAACCTGATGCAATGACCTCATTCGTAGCTAGTGACGGAATCACCTACTACGTCTCTGCCAACGAGGGCGATGCAAGGGACTATGATGGATACTCCGAAGAGGAGAGAGCCGAGGATCTAAATCTAGATGCGACTGCCTTCCCGAATGACGTTTCTGATGCCGATCTCGGCCGCTTGAAGACGACCACCGCTGATGACTGTGGAGACACAGATGGTGACGGGGACATAGACTTCATTTGCAGTTACGGAGCTAGGTCATTCTCTATATGGAAGTATGACAGCAACGGGGACTTCGTACAAGTCTGGGATAGCGGCGACGAAGTCGAGCACCTGATGGCAGTGAACGATCAGTGGTTGAATTCATACACAGCAAAAAGGAACGACGACAAGGGTTCTGAACCTGAAGGCGTCATCACTGGCGAATTCGCAGGCAAGACCCTCGCATTCGTAGCTTTGGAGAGATCAGGCGGAGTGATGATCTATGATGTCACTAATCCCGCCAACCCGTTCTTCGTCCAGTACGTGTACATGCACGATCACGTCTCGCCAGAGGCAATGGCATTCGTATCAGGGGCAGATAGCCCCAACGGAGCACCAATGCTGATCGTGGCAAACGAGGTAAGCGGTACGGTTGCCGTATTGCAACCAATGGTCTGAGACCAATGAAAATGGGCAGGGGGGCAAGGCTCCCCTGCCCAAACATTCTCATTTGTCAGCCGACAGATAGTTAGAATCGGCACCGCGGGGAAATGTAATGGAAATCCTCCTATTGGCTTTCATAGGGACCTTTTTCGCCGCAGCGCTGACTGTCCCTGCTGGATTCGGCCTCTCAACAATGCTGACTCCGATCGTACTTCTGATGATGGGCCCACATGAAGCAGTGGCAGTAGTTGCGGTCGTCCATGCGGCTCACAATGCTGGCAAATTCATCGCCCTGAGGGATAGCGTGGACTTCTCAGCATTCAGGCGCTATGGGGTATGGCTGGTATTCGGCTCTATCGCTGGAGCACTGCTGCAGAACCGCGTTCAACAGGAACCGCTATTGGCTCTAATCGGGGCCTTCCTGATAATCCTCCCAATATTGACCCTAAGCGAGTCATGGACTGGGTACAGGATTCCCGAGGCCAATGACAGGCTCGGCGGCCTCGGATCAGGATTCATGGGGGGCCTTTCAGGACACCAGGGTGCACTAAGGGCGATGTTTCTGACACGTCGTTTGCCAGACAAGATGTCCTATGCAGCCACTGCGAGCGTTCTAGCCCTCTGCGTCGATCTCTCAAGGGTCCCGGTTTACATCCTCTCTCGGCCCGAAGAAGTCTACCAGCACCTACAGCTGACTGCGGTACTGGTGATTTCCGCGCTGATAGGGGTCAGGGCAGGAAAGAAGTGGTTAGTGTCACTGAAAAGCGCATGGGTCAATAAAATGGTAATGTCGGGAATAATTGCCAGCGGCGTATTCTATATCTACATGGCACTTCATTGATTTTGAGAGTCCCCTGGATATACCACAAAGTAATACGCACCAGTCTACTCGAATATCTGCTCGTTAGAATTCAATTGGAGGTTTTTTGATGGTTCAGAATGGGATTTTGATTGCTGTCGAGGGCATGGACGGATCCGGGAAGAGCACGCAAGCAAAGCTGCTGTACCACTGGCTGAGGGCCAAGGGGCTCCCGGTCTTCCACACCGAGTGGAACTCCAGCAAGATTGTCAAGCAAGCGACCAAGATAGGGAAGAATACCCGCAGGCTCCTACCGATCACGTTCCACATGATACATGCCGCAGACTTCGCAGACAGGTGGGCACAGCAGATAGAACCGGTCCTGGAGATAGGCGGGATAGTGATTTGCGATCGCTACAAGTACACGGCCATGGCGAGGGATGGTTCCAGGGACGTCCCCCGGGAGGTCATCGAGGACACATACTCATTCGCGAGGGAGCCAGACCTTACCCTGTACTTCGACGTCCCAGTGGACGTCAGCTTCGATCGCATCGCCAAGGGACGACCGAGCCTGAAGTTCTACGAGGCCGGGTTGGACATGGGCTGGACAACCGACCCTTTCGAGTCCTACAGGATCTTCCAAGGCAGGGTGTCCGAGATCTACTCTGGGCTGGTGGAAGAGGGCAGGATTGAACGACTCGATGCCGAGGGAACCGTGGCGGAGGTCCAGTCCAGGGTGAGGGAGACTTTCGACAAGCACATCGACCTCTCTGAGGTACAGGTCATCGACCAATCGGACAGGCTGGCGCAGAACCTCAGCGAGTCCGACATCGACTGGCTAACATACTCGGAAGGTGATGGGAAATGAGTCACGCGGGCAAGCTGATAGTAATCGAGGGGCCGGATAACGTAGGAAGGAGTCTGCACACACGCCTCCTTTCCGCCAGGCTGAAGGCGCACGGCATCGCAACCCACATCATAGGGCTGGCCCGCTCGGAACTGATGGGCGAGATAGTGAAATCAAGAACCACTGACATCCACCAGCTGAACTGGCGCACTAGGTCGCTCCTGTACGCCACAGACCTACACGACCAGATCAAGCACGAGGCCGAGCCGCTGCTGGACGCCGGATTCGTGGTCATCGCGGATCGGTACACACTCACTCCGAGGATCAGGGAGCAGGTGAGGGGCGGGGACGGGGATTGGATCGACTCGCTCTACTCCAATACCCCCAATCCCGATGCCATGATCGTACTGCACGCAGGACCACGGCGACTGTTGAATCGAATCATGTTCGGGGAGAGCTTGGAGGCGCTGAACCACTTCGAAGCAGGCATGGACCTCGCTCTCTCCTCATCTATCACCTCGTCCTTCCTGCAGTACCAAAAGATCCTCAGGAACGAGTTCCAGGAGGCTGGGAAGGAGAAGGGCGCTACCCTGATTCCAACCAGGCACACGGTGCAAGAGGTCCATGACAGGATATGGGACTCGGTCAGGCCAGTGGTCGAGCACATGCTGCAGCCGATCGACGGGAACTAGCCGATCATTCCCGCAACGATATCCGGCTGGGTCAGATAGGCGAGTAGCCCGATGCCTGCGAACATCATCATCCAGGATCCTGTTGCCTTGACCAGGGGGGAGTTCCTCCTCAGCGAGTCGACCATCGCCCCCCTCCCCATTCCGACCATCGAGGTGACTCCGATCATCAGTAGCGAGACCGAGATAATCAGCCCGCCCATGCCCATCAGGAGGGCTCCCTCCCCGACCACGGCTAGCCATGCGATGAACGGGAAGACCGCTGCTGCGGTGCAATCCACCGACGCGGCGCTGTAGCCGATACCCCACAGGTACATGTTCCGCCTGGGGGTGAACCTGTCGTCCTCCTCAGTGGTCATGTGCCTGTCCAGTAGCCTCTGGATCCCGGAGAGTATGTGTGCCGTCCAACCCAACAGCATCAGGGCCCCGAGCACGACCAGGAGGAGCGCGATCCCCACGGCAATGTCATGCAGTACCCCTGACAGGTTCAGGAACTCGTCCAGCCCGAAGATCACTATCCCCACCGTTCCGAAGAAGGTCAGCTGCCCCAGAGCGGCGAACACCCCCACCTCGAAGGGGCTGGGGGCGGTCCCCTCCAACTTGCCTTCCTCGCGGAGCTCGTCCTCCCTGACCCCGAGGCTGAGGCAGTAGCTGATGTAGGACGGCAGAACGGGGAAGGCGCACGGCGAGAAGTAGACTAGGACCCCGAGGAAGAGGCCGATCACGAAGACCCCGGAGAACGACCTGTCGGCCTTCTCGATGCCGAACCTGAGGCTCCCCGCATCCCCCTCTATCGCCCTCTCAACTGCCCGGTCGAAGGCCCTCCAACCGTCGAGGGGGGTACCCGTCCCCTCCTTGGCCACGACGTACCCCTCGTGGTCGATCACGTACACGAGGGGGAGGTTCTGAGCCGCGTAGTACTCGACGATATCCCCCCTTGTCCCATTCTCGAGCATTATCGAGTCCGAAGCGCCGTTAGCCACTGGCCAGGGCATGTGCTTGCTGGACGAAGGGTCGCCGAACGTGTCGTTGATGCGTTCGAACGACTCGTACCGGTACCATGACCCGATTGAAAGCGCCACTAGGGGGTATTCCGAGCTCAGCGACTGCCAAGAGCCTAGGTTTTCCTCCATGTGGCTCTGCACGTAGTGGCAGTTTTGGCAGTCTACAGCAGTGAAATCGAGGATGACTACGCTTCCTCTGAGGTCGGAGAGTTTCACCATCCCATCTTCGAGAGGAATGGAGTCGTCTATGCCAGTCCTGTTCATCGTCACCACCTCGAAATCCGGGACTTGCTCTGCATCCTCAGAGACTCCGTAGATGGACGAAGACAGCCCGAATATGGATAGCGATGCATAGGCAATGATGCAGAAGAGGACGATGCCGATGCCGAATGCCTTCCAGGTGTCCCGCTCTCTCAGAACCCACGTATCGAAGCCCTCTGCCACGGGTTTCCGAGCCCTTTGCCTCTTATGACCCCCGCGTGGCGATGATGCCCCTCCGTCACCAATCTTAGGCGCGGGAGATTGCTGGCGAAAAGGCCGGGCTCGTGGTCTAGGGGTTATGACGTCGTCTTCACACGGCGAAGATCGCAGGTTCAATTCCTGCCGAGCCCACCAC
>LUMT01000507.1_pt1 | contig 18994 bp, 13 predicted proteins | sample 729741 | NCBI WGS metagenome assembly LUMT01 (sample SAMN03860299, study PRJNA289734) | marine metagenome | biome: seawater column; feature: ocean; material: water; isolation source: Red Sea water column Station 192 - depth 50m | place: Saudi Arabia: Red Sea | collected 2011-10-15 | depth 50 m
GTTCCACATCGTCCTCATCAAACTCCTTGTCTCCCACAGAGCCTTTGGATGGAGTCAGAACGACAACCGCACCTCCCGAGCCATGTAGTGCCTCATAGGACAAAACCTCGCCTGTGTAGTTGTTGTGTTGGCCCATTGTAGCGGACATCCACCAGGCTGGCTTGTAAGCCACGACCTTTTGCACTCTAATCTGCCCATGAATCTCTCGAGAAAGCTGACTTAGATCCTCCAGCCTTCCGTCTCCGAAGAACTCTAGGATTTTCTTGTTCCACTCGTCATCCTTGGCAGAGTGTATCCGATCCTCTGCAGGTTCAATGTGCTCCGTGAACATCCTGTTTGAAAGGCTGGAAACTACCACGACAACCGCCTTCTTGCCCTGAGAGGCAATCGCATCACGCGCAGACTTGCCCAGAACAATCGTCTCCGCCCTATTTGCATACATGTTACTGGATACGATGCAAGCAGGAATCCTGTTATCTGGGTTTAGAAGCTTGAGCGCAACAATCGAGCCTGTGTCTATCGGGAAACCATCGTAAGCCACCGTTCTAGACTGCAGCCCTCTCGACTCTGCACACTCTCTGAATTTCTCAGCGAATTCTGTGTCCATCTTGAACTTATACGGCATGCTACCCAGGTAGTGGAAGTCATCGTCCACATGCACCCATTCCGGCTCTGGATGTCCCTGTATCTGGTGGCCAATGATGCTAGGCCAGGTTGTCGAGTATACCAGTATCAGGTCTGCCTCACTTTCCTCGATCCTTTTCCTGCATGTCTCAAATGCATCTCTTAGCCTCCCATATCCCTCACTTGCTTCTGGTGTTAGAAGTGGTTGTGGGTGAGGAGGACAGTAAATGCCGAAAAGAATCTCTGGATCCGACATTTAATCACCTCAGAGCACGATCTCTCTGGTTGCCTCTAGTGGATCCCACGCTGCAATCAGGTTACCCGTGCCTATCACCGACTGATAACCATAAATCTCGGCAGGGTACTCGGGATACCCCATGGCTGCCATCATCCAAGTCAGTCCTCCGGCTTCAGTCTCAGCGATCGTCTGCTCCGTGAATTCGGGCATAATGTCGATCACTTCTTTCATCTTCCCATCTCTCATCAGGTCCACCAGCTTCATGTCCCAGACGTATTGGCTGTGATTGTATATGTGCTCCCTGCTCATATCCTCAGGGAGGGGGGACTCAGTTACGAAGTGCCTGTGGGATAGGCTATGGCTACTGATCAGTACAACTCTCTTCCCACTCTCTTCTATTGCCTTTGCACAGGCATCGCCAAGGGCACTGGCCTGCTCATTCATCACTTCCGGCGAGTAGTAGTGCGCGTTTCGGTTACTACTTATCGTAACCAGTGGCTTGTCCCACTCAGGATTAAGCATGTGGCATGACGTGATTGTCCCATAGTCGATTCTGAAGTCAGGATTACGCATCATCTTTGTCACTATCCCGGATTCTCCAGCAACCTCACACATCTTCTCTGCCAACTCTACATCGACCGAGATGTCGTAGTTGAACCGGAAGAGATTAGGGAAAACAGGATCAACTGACTTTGACTTGAATTTAGGCAGCCCGAGGAAATGAGTTCCGATGTAAGTCTGCCAGTGAGGGGTGAAGATGACCATTGCATCGTAGTCAATCGATTTGAGTTTCCTTGCGAGTCTGTTGTAACCCCATCTGAGTGTCTCCCATCCTCCTTCTGCGAAAGCCTCGTTCTGTTCCGGGTTCTCCGCATAAACCACATGCGGGGGGTGTGGAGCGAGGCATCCTAGTACTATCTCTCCCTTCGCCATATTCCTTCGAGGTCGAGAAATCTAAAGAAAACCTTCCGGCTCTCCTAGTAGAGTTCATGGGACACCTCTTGGACGCTGTGTCATGAAGTGGGACGAACCTCCTCTTTGGCCAGTGGCGGTGCCGAGTCTAGCCGGATTTGCAGCGGCATGCATCCCCTATGTGTTTCCAAAAACTCCTCAGCCCGAGCCGACTGGGGGGAGGGCAGAGCTGATACTGGGAGCCAACATTGGGATGTTCTTCGCATTTTTCCCACAAGCAATTTTCTTCGTTTGGTTCATCATAGTCATCCTGCTTTGGCTAGCCCAGTCAATGTATGTCTGGAGGAGGAATTATCCAGCTTTCAGAATCGGGACTTGGATTGGATTAGGAGCAGTTTCTGGATTATTCATCGGAGGTCTTTTTGGACACCTCATCCTTGTCTGACCAGATCATCCTCCCTATCACAAGTCCGCTTATTGCGAAAGATGGGACGGATGACAAGACTCCGGTCCAGATGAGATCCCCATCCACGTACTCAATCGTGATCCTGACTTCGCCAATCCCATCGTCTCCTTGATTGGAAACCAGAACATAGTGTCCATCGAATAGGGAAGTAGTCTCAACCTCTACCTGGTATACCTCTCCCGGGGAAATGATTTGAATGTCCCGATCAGAGAATGCCGACCAGTCGATCCTCCCCCCTTTGGCATGCTCTTCGACCATGTCCCTGTGAATTACTAGAATCTGTACATCCTCTAACCCAACATTTCTCGCCTCTACCTCTGCTGGGTGCCACAAACTGTGCACTTCGATGACGTCAAGGTTAACATCTCCGGGGCCAACTCTCATTGTAGGCTCATTTTCATCGGTCCCCGGACCATCTACGATGACAAATACTAGCATCAGAGTCCCGATTACGGAGAATGCGACCGCAGTGTATGCAACATCCCTCGGAGGAGCGAGGGAGCGCAAACCGTCCTTTCTCAGATTCCTAAGCTTGGGTTGGATGCCATGGGCGAAGAGAGCGCAAATTAGGGCCAGCATCACTCCTGGGATTACGTCCGAAATCCAGTGAATTCCAAGGTATTGTATGCTGAACAAATAGATTGGGATATTTGCTGCCACGAAAAGGTCGAACTCCCTGTGGCGCCATTCCGCCATTTTGATTCCTAGACTTCTAATGTGTAGCCGATTGATTATCAATAGGCCAAGCGGGAGCCCAACATGCAGACTCGGGATGCCGTTGTCCAGTGGGTCTACTTCAGTGAAGAAAAATAGGTTCCACGACTCGTGGTACATGATAGCATCCATTCCAGGAATGAATGAGGATGTCACCTCGACGTTGAAGAATAGGTAGAGTGGGACTGCTAGTAAGTAGATTATCGAGTAGTTCAGCACCGCCTTGTCGGCCATGACCTCATCCCTGCAGAGGATGTAGTAAATCGGACTGAACCAGATAAGGAATAGGTAGACGAACAGGTAGTGGAAAGAAAGGACATCGCTAAGAATTTCGTTACGAAAACTCTGCTGGACCCAGAGAGTCAACTCTCCTTCGAATCCGTGAACGTAGTGTGTAAATCCTCCGACTCGAGGCTTTATGGCCTCGTTGTGTTGGTCAATGAAGGCCTTGAATCCATACATTATCAGATAAACAGAAATATGCCATTTGTACCCCTTTTCCTTGATCTCTCCCAGTAGTTCGGGTAGTGCGACCCTCATCTCAGGCTCATCCCTGGTTAGGATCCTCTGGATTGGAATGGTCAGCAGGAGTATCGCACCCATTACCGTCTCGTACGGTCCGAACGGCCACTCCATGGACGAACCGCCCACAATCGAGTCATGAAACTTACAGTCGCTGAGCAATCCTCCCCGTCATTACTTGGTCCCCAATCCATAAGTCGAGATACTCGAGGCGCATTGCATGGATGGGCACGTCCTCTGGTTATCTCAATGCGAAAAAATAGGCTTCGCACCGCACCCGCGCGAGTACGAGGACGGGACTCGAACGTCACAAGACGCTGCAGATCAACTGGGATGCGAAGTAGCGCATATCGCCAAGTCGATAGTATTCAGCGGAGAGGAAGGAGCCGTAATAGTGATTACATCAGGATCCAACAAGGTAGAAAGAAAGAGGAAACTGAAGCGAATACTAGGGTTCAAGCCAGGGATGGCTTCTCCTGAATACGTTCTCGAAAACACCGGTTACGCTGTGGGTGGGGTCCCGCCATTTGGACACACATGCCCCGTTACAGTTCTGATGGACGAGGACCTGATGCAATACGACTTGGTTTGGGGCGCGGCGGGGACTCCTCAGACAGTTTTCCCTATCGCGCCCGAGAAACTCAGAGAAGTATCCGGGGCCAAGTTAGGAGATGTGAAGCAGTAGATGGCGGGTGCGGTTTTCGAGCTCATTGCTGCTGCTTCCCGATTGAGGGACGGTTCCCAGTCGATAGCCACGAGGATGGTCTCAGAAGGAGTCGCCGATCTAGTTTACAACCCCCTCAATTATGCATGGAAAGTGCACGAGGAGTTCATTCGAAGGACTGGTGGGAGTGGCGCGAAGTGCATTCTGCTAGGAATGAACCCAGGCCCACATGGGATGGGCCAAATGGGAATCCCCTTCGCAGCAACATCAGTCGTTAGAGACTTGATTGGTATTACTGGCATAAGCGTCGCAAAACCCGAGGTGATTCACCCTAGAAGGCCTGTAAACGGTCTAGAACACCCCAAGGAGGAGGTCTCTGGAACCAGACTTTGGGGGATGCTCCGACACAGATATGGGTCGATAGATAAGATATCTAAGGAGATCTACGTAGTCAACCACTGCCCGTTAATGATTCTGAATGGCGACAGGGGGACCAACGTGACACCAAACAACATATCCGGAAAGTCAGTAGAAGAACTGATGGATATTTGCGATCAACACCTGAGGGAGGTGGTGGACGCCTTAGGTGCAACAAAGGTAGTAGGCATCGGGAAGTATGCGGAGAACAGAGCAGTTTCGGCCCTTTGTGGCCTTGGGGTTTCCGTAGAAACCTGCTGGCATCCCTCCCCGGCATCCCCCTTGGCAAACAGGAATGGGGGTGCCGATTGGAGGGCAAACATCAGTAAGGTCTTACCTTGAAGGTTGTTTTTGCAACACTTAATTCCCTAGACAACAGTTAAGACTCGACCTTATGTGAACACATGCTATGACGTGGCCAACTCTACCACAAAAAATCCTTCAGAATGCCGAGGAGTTCGGAGAAAAACCAGCCCTTTCACAAAAAAAGGACTCAGGTGAAACTGAGACATTGACGTGGTCTCAATACTCCGATTACGTGATGAGAATTTCTCGCTCACTGATAGCATTGGGACATGAAGAGGGAGACAGATTGAGCATATACAGTTTCAATAGGAAAGAGTGGTTTGCGTGCTATGCAGCCTCATATTTCACCAACGGGGCGGCCGTTGGGGTGTACCATACTTGTTCGCCAGACGAAGTAGAGTGGATAGTCGGTAACTCAGGGTCAAAATTTGTTTTCGTTGGACATAACCCCCAGTGGGGCAGAGATCCGGAAAAGCTACCCAGAAATAGGCTCTCAAAGATTCTGGAATCACTTCCAGAAGTGGAGCACGTAATTATGATGGAGGACGAGGAAGTCATAGATCACCCCATTGCTATGTCTTGGGATGATTTCATGACCAAAGGAGATACGATTGAAGAATCCGAAGTCAAAGACAGGATTTCGAATATCCAACCCGACTCTACAGCGTCCCTGATTTACACTTCAGGAACGACTGGGAACCCAAAAGGTGTCGAACTCACCCATCACAATTTCGCATTCATAACAAACCAAGTAGTCGACCTGATTGTGCCATTGGATCGTCATGATAATTACATTTCGTGGCTCCCTCAGGCACACTCATTCGGACAGGTTTGTGATAACCATGCTTTCACCGTCATGGGTCTTAATATGACCACTGTGCGGAATCCCCTGGACGTTATCGACTATGCAAAGGAAATACAACCGGACTTCTTCGTTGGAGTTCCCCGTATTTACGAGAAGGTCTATTCAAACGTCAAAGCCGCGATTGACTCCAAGCCGGTCATAAGAATCGGGCTCAAGATACCTGGAATCAAGGGAGTTTTAGCAAAAGCAATCCGCAAAAAGGCCGGTTTCCTAAACTGTAAACACGCTATCACAGGGGCGGCCCCTATCAATCCAGAAATTATCCAATTGTTCCATTCGGTCGGCATCAATATCTACGAGGCATACGGTTTGACTGAAACCACCGCCGGTATGACATTCAATTGGAAGGGCAATAATAAGACAGGCTCAATTGGAGTTCCTTGTCCAGGCACAGAGGTCAGAGTCGAGGAAGACGGGGAGCTTTCCTTCAAGGGCGATAATATCATGAAGGGTTACTACAAGAATCCCGAAGCCAACGCTGAGGTCTTTGACGGGGATTGGTTCAAGACCGGAGATCTCGGGAGAATTGACGGTGAAGGTTACATTCACATTACTGGTAGGAAGAAGGAAATCTATGTCCTATCCGGTGGGAAGAATGTTGCACCACTGGTCGTAGAGGAGACCATGAAGTCCATCCCCGTGATCTCCCAAGTGTTCTTGGTCGGAGACGGCAGGAAATTCTGCAGTGCATTGGTAACCTTGGATGTTGGTGTTATCTTGAGGGATAACCTAGGTATGAACCCGGATAAGGTCCCCAGGGACCCCATGGAACAAATCGAAGAACTCGAAAGAAGGGGGCACAAGCTTTCAGACTTCGTTGAGAGTGAAGAAGTAAGATCAGACATAGAATCACAGATTTCGGAATTAAATAAGCGTTTCATGAATCCAGAACAAATAAAGAAATTTACAATTCTGCCGAGGGACCTGAACATCGACTCCGGGGAGTTGACTCCTACCCTGAAGATTCGAAGAAAACAAATTCGTGAGAATTGGGCCGATGAAATAGAGGCAATGTACTCCGGGGCATAGACGGTTTTCCCAATGGAACTCGGTGCATGGATCGCACTTGCCACGGTTTTCGCCCTTGGTGCCGTCAGCCCCGGACCATCATTGGCTGTTGTGATTAGAAACACGGTGACTGGGGGCCGCAGTCAAGGGATTGCTACTGGATTAGGACACGGCCTCGGATTCGGAATCTATGCTTTCCTGGCCGCCGCTGGAATCGCAACCGCCCTGTCAACCAATATGCACGCGGAACAGGCTTTGAAGTGGGGAGGGGCGGTGTTACTACTTTGGCTTGGAACGTCTTTCCTACGACATGCTCTTGCAGAGAAGGATACCATTCTTGATAGCGAAAGAAAGTACACATTTTCGGGTAAAGTAGGTTTTTTTCAGGGATTTTCTATAGCCCTGCTAAACCCCAAGATTATGGCATGGATGCTCGCACTATACGCCCCCTTCATAGAAGCAGACCTCCAAATGAGGACTCTCATGGGAATGGGGCTTCTTGGGATGACTATTGATGGAGCCTGGTACGTGACCGTGGCCATGACCCTCGCCACGGGGGAGAGAGTAGAGAGGCTGAAGTCCAACGCTCATCTGATTGACGGAGCCATGGGCGTCCTAATGTACCTGTTCGCGTACATCCTCGTCAGTGGTTTCTAGTTTCAGATGCCGCCGCTCCACATCAGCATCATTGCGATAAATGCCAGGAACAAAACAGCGGGGACCCCTATCACAGTAGTCAGCATTCCAATCGCGAAGTACTTGTTCCCCCTGGTAAAACTCCATACAATACCTGCAATCAAACCTACGGGCCATACAAGAAAACTAGCCAGCATGAACAAATCCTCTCCTGTGTCCGAGAGCCCCTCCGCTATTTCCATGAGTATAATCGAAGAGATCCACATAGCAGCAGGAGCCAGAATTAGACCAACGAAGAACCAGCCTACGTTGGAGCCATTGCCCTGTTCCTGGTGGGATACTACACCTAGTGCACCACCGTTACTCGCCTCTAGTGAAGAAACTCTCCCGCTTAGAATAGTTCCACCAGACTCCAGATTAGTAGTTTCACCTCCCCATGGATTCCCATCAGAAACCACGGTTATTTCGACAGACTCTGGTCTCTCTTCCACTTACCTACGTAACCCACTTTTGTCTTGAACAATGCCCCGGAATTACTAGTTCCATGTTTTTCTGACAGTCAACGCATTCTTGTGGAAACGTGTTTTCGGGGAAGTGTGGCAAGTGGAGCGGATAGCGGCGAACTCGACTCTGTAATTCGGGCTCCAGAGGGAAAAATGCCCATCCGAGTAATTACCGCGGCAGCCATCTTCGATGGGCACGATGCGGCCATCGGAATATTCCGAAGGATTCTACAGAGCCAAGGTTGTGAGGTTATCCATCTTGGGCACGATAGAGGTGCAGATGAGGTAGCACGCGCCGCTATACAGGAGGATGCGCATGCTGTAGCTATCACATCCTATCAGGGAGGGGCTGTCGAGATGTTCACACACACTAAAGAAATCCTGCAGGAAAACGGTTTCGAGCACGTTTTCCTCTTTGGAGGGGGGGGCGGAACCATCCTGCCTAAAGAAATCGAACACCTCAAGGAGCAGGGGATTTCTAAGATTTATTCGCCGGATGATGGCAGGGACCTTGGCCTAGTTGGGATGGTCAGGGACGCAATGACCAGCGCATCCGGCACAGACCTACTTGCAGAATCCAGATTCGACCAGATAACGGACCAAGTAGATGCAGACGATCATGCTGCAGTATCTCTCCTACTGACCATGGCAGAAAACTCACCTCCTGATCAATTATCAGACAAATTATCTCAAGTACGCTCCAGGGAAGTCGAAGCAGAGTGCCCCGTAGTGGGAATAACCGGAACAGGCGGGGCCGGGAAGTCGAGCCTAATCGATGAGGTTATGCTTAGAATCAGGCGAGACAATCCAGAAGCCAGGGTCGCACTGCTGGCAACCGATCCCACGAGGAAGAAGACTGGAGGTGCTCTACTTGGTGACAGGATTAGGATGAACTCCCTCTCAGACTCAAAGTTGTTCATGCGCTCCTTCGCGAGCCGGGGGAGTGGTCGAGAGATAGCCGAGTGCATAGATCGCGCCGTCGAGGTCTGTAAGGCAGTGGGTTTCGACTTGGTTTTGGTCGAGACCAGCGGGATAGGCCAAGGTAACGACGCGATAACAGAAGTCGCTGATACCTCGATATACGTAACAACAAGGGAGTACGGTGCCCCCAGCCAGTTGGAGAAGCTAGCCGCTCTAGATTTCGCTGATATCGTGGTTCTGAACAAGTTCGATAGGCCCGGGGCCGAGGATGCACTAAACGAGATTCGCAAGCAATTCCAGAGGAACAGGGAGGCATTTGGAGAAAGCCCGGAGTCAATGCCAGTGGTTCCCACGATTGCCAGCCAGTTCGCAGACGCGGGAGTTGATCGACTATGGGAGATGATGTCCTCGCACCTGAACGACATATTCGATACAGACTTCTCGGCAAGTGAGGCTAGACTGGGTCCAGACGGACTTCCCAGCCGCGATGCCCCTATTCCTCCCGAGCGTCAGGGATATCTGGCAGAAGTAGCTTCTACTGTGAGGGGTTATCATAAGAGGTCCGAGGACTTAGCCAAGGCAGTTAGACAAGTCCAGCAGTTAGAATCCGTGGCTACATTCCTCGATTCCTCGAAAAATCGGGGCAATCAAACTGCCTTGCTGGAGGAGGCGAAGGAGATACGCGAATCCTTGCCCGAATCTGCATGGGGGGCTCTGGAGGATTTCGAATCCATAGCAGACTCCTACAGATCCGGACAGGCAAGTTACACGGTCCGAGGAAAGGAAATCCCTGTAAAGACGACTCATGAGACAATTTCGGGTACTAGGGTGCCTAGGGTAGCCCTCCCTACAACGGAGGACTGGAGCGAGAAACTTCTGTGGATAAGCAAGGAGAACGTCCCGGGCTCCTTTCCCTTCACCGGAGGGGTCTTCCCGTTCAGGCGAGAGGATGAACTTCCAGTCAGAATGTTCGCCGGCGAAGGCAGCGCAGAGAGGACCAACAAGCGTTACCACTTCCTATCCAAGGATCAGCCATTCAACCGCCTCTCGGTAGCATTCGACTCACCAAGCCTGTACGGTAACGACCCCCAGGAGAGGTTGGACATTTTCGGGAAGGTCTGTGAGTCTGGCGTAAGCATCAGCACCGTAGACGAGATGGAGATGCTCTTCGACGGCTTCGACCTGTGCGCACCAAACACGTCAGTCAGCATGACAATCAATGGGAACTACTGGTGGCACCTAGCAGCGTTCTTCAGAGTTGCAATCAGGCAGCAGACTAGGAAGTTCATCGATGAGAACGGAAGAGAGCCTAACGAGAAAGAGGCCTCGGAGATTAAGGCATACTCCCTATCAACAGTAAGGGGAACAGTTCAGGCCGACCAGTTGAAGGAAGCCATGGGCCAGAACACATTGGTCTTCAATCTGGACACCGCACTGAGGATGATGGGAGATGTGGCGGAGTTCTACGTGGACAATGAGGTCCGAAACCACTACTTCGTCAGCATCAGCGGATACCATATAGACGAGGCAGGTGCCAATCCAATCACCCAAGCAGCACTGACACTGTCAAATGGCCTAACCTACGTCGAGCTATTCAAGGCAAGGGGACTCGATCCGGACAAGTTCCTGAGGAACTTCTCATGGTTCTTCTCAAATGGAATGGATCCGGAGTACGCCGTAATAGGCAGGGTCTCGAGGAGGATATGGGCCATAGCCATGCGAGACCTATATGGGGTCGGGGAGAGTGGTCAAAAGCTGAAGTACCACATCCAGAGCAGCGGTAGATCCCTACACTCTCAGGAGTTCACATGGAATGATTACCGAACCACGCTACAGGCCCTCTATGCCCTTGCAGACAACGCGAACAGCCTCCACACCAACAGCAGGGACGAGGCCTTCGGGACTCCCACAGAAGATACAGTCAGGGATGCGGTGGCAATCCAATTAATACTGGCCAAGGAGTATGGCTGGCTCAGGAACGAGAACCCACTCCAAGGCTCATTCGTAGCCGACTACCTGACCGATGAGGTCGAGGAGAAGGTACTCAGGATCTTCGAGGAGATGCATAACAGGGGAGGGGTGTTGGGTGCCTTGGAGGTCAATTATCAGAGAAATAGGATTCAGGACGAGGGGATGCTCTACGAGCACAGAAAGCATACTGGAGAAACTCCGATAGTGGGAGTTAACACCTTCACGGACGAGGACTCAGCCACTCCGTCGGCTGATGATTTCGACTTGGACGTCACAAGATCTGACGAGAAGGAGAAAATGAAGGTCATCACAAGGAACGCAGAATTCAGGGAGGCCCACTCAAAAGAGGCCGAGGAGGGACTTTCAAAGCTGAAGAATACGGCGCGCGAAGGGGGCAACCTATTCGAGGTTATGATGGAAATCGTAGAGCACTGCTCAGTGGGCCAGGTCACCCAGGCACTTTTCGAGAGTGGTGGGAAGTTCAGAAGGAACATGTGATGAGGCCATCAAACGGCGATTTCATCGACATTGCCTAATCGTCATGAAAATCGTCTGACTGCCTCAACGTTCTTAACCTCAGATGGAACGACTGGTGTTGTTGTCGGAGATTTATTTCCCGGTGACTGAGGTGAAGGGATGCATCTAGTCAGGATTGAGGTCGAGAACTTCAAGTCATTCGGAGGCAGCACAACTATCCCTTTCGAGCAGGGCTTCACGGCCATCACAGGACCCAATGGGAGTGGGAAATCAAACTGCGGAGACGCCATCGGCTTCGTCCTAGGTCCCAAATCTACACGCTCGCTCAGAGCGTCAAACGTATCCGAGCTAATCTTCAACGGCGGGAAGTCGGGAAGCCCCGCAAAACACATGTCGGCCACTCTGGTTTTCAGCAACACCCCGGAGATCGGCGGAAGGAGACGGCTGAGATCAGACTCGGACGAGGTCTCCTTCACTAGGAGCGTGCGACTCAACAGGAAGGGGGATCCAGTCACATCATACAGAATAAACGACAACCCCTCCACTGCTACTGAGATGCGCAGGATACTCTCCGAGGCAGGATTGAGGGGTGAGGGCTACAACATAGTACTACAGGGGGACGTGACAAACCTGGCAACCATGACGCCCCACAAGAGGAGAGGGGTGCTTGAGGAGGTGGCCGGAGTAACCGCTTACGACGAGGAGATAAGGAAGGCCAACGCCCAGAGAAAGCACGTCGAGAACAACATTCGAGGCGGACCAGAAGGGGAGGCTCAAGGAACTCGAGAAGGAGAGGGAGCAGGCCCTGAGATTCAAGGAACTGAAGGGAGAAGCAGACCTCGCCCGACTCACCCTGGAGCAGTCAAGGCATAGGAACAGAGAAGGCGAGGTCTCTCTCCTAACGGAGGAGAGAGCCAACTATGTTTCCAAGGTGCAACAACTCTCCAGCGAGATGACCGAGTCCAGCATGACCCTCGACGAATTCGACCAGGAACTCGTCCGACTCGGTAGAGAGCTGGAGGGCGTCCTGGGAGGGGATGCCAAGGAAATAATCGACAAGATCAGGCAGCATGAGATAGAACTCGAAACCGCTGCAGACAGAATCGGGGATTACAACCGAATTATCGAGAGTTCTGGCGATGAGACGCAGATACTAGTGAAGGAGAGAGAGGGAGCGGAAAATGCCCGTTCCCAGGCCGAGCAGAAAATCTCTGACCTGCACCAGTCAGTCTCTGACTCGAAGGAGGATCTGAAGAGGGCCGCTAGGGAGGAAGAAGAGGCCAGGAAGGCAATCGAGTCGGGGGACAAGCACGGTAGGGATCTCAACAGGGCCCTAGGTAAGGCAACAGAGGCGGAACAGTCAGCGAGCACTGCATTCGCCCAAGCACAACTGGATTATGACCTGGCGAACCAAAGATCCCAAATCGCCTCTGAGAAACTTGCTGACATAGAGCAATCATTCGAGGCAGCCGAACTCGAGAGGGACGACCACTCCCTAATGGGGGAGGACCTAGAGAAAACCAGTCCCGAGACCAGCAGGGAGGAACTAGCCAAGGAACTAATGAGCCTCCAGAAGCAGGAGAGGTCACTAGTCGAAGATAGGGATAGGGCCGAGTCGAAGCTCAGGAACGCGGAGACGGGCCTGGCGAAGGCCAAAGCAAGGATCGAGGCTCGTTCCAGTACCCCCGGCTCCGCGCACACCCTCGCAGCTCTATCACGCCTAAGGGAGAGCGGTGAGATCCATGGGATACTTGGAACACTGGGAGAACTAGCCACACCAAAGGACCCCTCTCACGAGGAGGCCCTATCATTTGCGTTCGGGGGCGGGCTAAGGAGCATCGTAGTAACCTCCGACCATGTCGCCTCAAAGTGCATATCCTGGCTTCGAAAGAACGGAGGTGGCAGAGCAACCTTCCTTCCTCTGAACAAACTATCAGTATCAAGGCCCCAGGGAAGGACCCTACTGGTTGCGAGGAATCCGGGGGTGGTCGGTTTCGTCCATGACCTGTTGGAGTTCGACCCAGGAGTGGAGACTGCCGTAAGATACGCCGGGAGAAACACACTGGTGGTCGACTCAATGGATGTTGCCAGGGATAACATGGGCGGCGTACGCATGGTCACCCTGGATGGCGCAGTAATAGAGAGCTCAGGGGCAATGACCGGGGGTTCCTCTTCGAGGAAGGACCGCCCTAGGTTCGATGGTTCCGGCGCTGGCAGCTCGGGATTAGAAAGGATGGAGATGGCTGTTCAGGAGGCCGATCTACTATTCTCAACCGTTGACGGGGCTCTTCGCGAGCTGAGGAGGAACCAACAGGAACTACGAGACACGATCCACGGCCTAGACAATGACGACCACTCCGTCAGGGTCAGAAACTGGAAGGCAGATATGGAGAGGTCGGAGAAAGCCGTCCTAGAGATCAAATCCAAGCTCAGGGCAGCCAGCAAGGAACTCGAGGATTGCGAATCTGAGAAGGCCCTTCTATCCGAGGCCCTTGAAGAGGCGAGAGCGGAAATGGACAGATCCTCACAGGCCAGAGCCAGAGCGGCCGAGGAACTCCAGAGTCACACGCCCGATCACCTCTCCGACAAACTCAGGGAGGCAGAGCGGGCTAGGACGGAGGCAGAACGGACTAGGGTTATGTCCGAGACCTCAATAGAGACCTCGACGCAACAACTCGATATTCTCGCCGACAGGGTCGCAGAATTGGACAGGCAATTGAACTCCCAGAAAGAGTCAGCATCCAAGGCGAAGAAGGCCATCGTCGAACTAGAGTCCGGAATTAAGGAATCCGAAGCCGAACTAGTCGAGTTGAGAGAGCAGTCATCTCAATTCGACGAAGAACAGAAGGCCCTGAACGAGAAGAGAGACGAACTTGTAGAGGAGAGAGCAAGCCTGAGGGCTCACCTAGAGAGGATATCCCAAGAGCGGCAGAACATCTCCGGAAGACTAGAGGAAATAAGTGTACAAATCAAGCAGAAGCGCGAGGCTCTGGATGAGATCGTAGCCGAATTGGAGGCTGCAGGAATCCCCATCCCGTCCGAAGAAGTGCAACTGCCAACAGTCGTGGAGGCGGAGCGGAGCGTGCAGGGGCTCGAGCGCCGCCTCCGCGCCCTCGGGGACGTGAACATGCTCGCCATAGAGCAGTACGACACCGCTGCCTCGAGGATCACAGACCTGATCGCAGACGGGAAGCTGCTTAGGTCGAGGAGGGACGAACTCTCAACCATTGCCGACCAACTAGAAGACGAGCGAAGGACCCGGCTCCTGAACGTATTCACCCACGTAAACAACAACTTCCGCCGCGTGTACGAGATACTCCAGCCAACGGGAAAGGGAGAACTGAAACTGGAGAATATGGACAACCCATTCGAAGGAGGCCTGGAAATGGCTTGCGTTCCCCCCGGCAAAAGCCGGAACACAAGGAGGACAGCTCTTTCCGGAGGGGAGAAGTCAATGGCGGCGCTGGCACTGATTTTCGCCATCCAAGACTACGAGCCAAGCCCATTCTACTACTTCGACGAGGTCGACCAGAATCTTGACCCATTCAATTCCGAGAAGATAGCAGCCCTCTGCAGAATGAGGAGCGGGATGGCGCAGTTCATCATGGTCACACTCAGGAAGGTTAGCCTGACCCTGGCCGACCACCACATCGGAATCACTCACGCAGGCAACGGCTGCAGCCAGAGGATTACCGACTTCGACAGGGCTGCGGCATTAGACTTGAGCGAGGAGATAGAGGCCGAGGAGATGGCAAGAGCAGCCTCAGAGGCCGAGAAGAATTCCATGCCTGAGCTACCATCACCCGAAGAAATGCCTCGAGCCCCTGAACCACTACCCACTCCATCCAGCTTGGGAGGACTGGCTGACAGAGCCGGAGTAGAGGTGTCGGACGAGGGTGAAACAAGCGAGCCAGGGGAAGAGTTGAAGCGACTCCGGGAGCGAACTGAGGAGGTATCGGAGACAATAGAGGAACACTCGGACGGGCAAATGGACGAGGAAGAGCCCCCAATCCAACCGGAAATAGAAACCAAGGAGAGAGCCTCGTGATATTCGGAGATCAGATGAGGGATGATGTAGTTCTCCGCCTCCTAGAAGGACAGTCAAGCCTGGAGACCAGCAAGTTCCTGGACAGGCTAATGGAACTTTCAAGCCTCGAGGAGGCCGAACACCAGTTCCTTGTCGACCCATTCGACAGATCCGTCGCCCTGGTCTTCCAGATGTTCCAGTCAAGCGATCTGGACCCATGGGACGTCGATCTATCCAGTTTCATCGAGATGTTCAACGAACGAATAGACAAGGCCGAGAACATCGACCTCCCGTCATGTGGTAGGATGATCAGGATGGCATGGTCCATACTCAGGGGCCAAGCCAACTCCCTGATAGACCGCCAGGAGAGGGCGATGGATTTCGAGGAGGAAGTCGAGTGGGACTTCGAAGTGGGCTGGGAGGCAGAGTTCGATGATGACGAGTACAACTTCTCGCTTGGCGTGATGACCGGTGCCGCGGACGAGGCCCTCCCGTCCATCTTTGAAGGCAGGATCCACAGAGAAGAGGGTCGCCCCGTCACATTGGGGGAGCTACTACTGGGGCTGCAGGATGCCAGCAGGCTAGCCGATGAACAGAGGACGAGGGAAAGGATCGCGAAGGAGCGGAGGGAAGCTCACGACAAGGCCAGAGAGAGGTTCAGTGGCAGCCTTCACGTCGAGGATCTTGAAGGGGACCTGAAGAGGACATGGCAGGCACTGAAGGCCAGGACCCGTAAATCCGAACCCATATCCCTATCAGACGTGGCGGACCAAATGAACCGCGACTCAATCCTCCATGGTCTCGAAGAGGAGGAAGCAATCACAGAGTCGCAGGTTACGGCTTTCGTATCCACCCTGTTCCTGACAAACCGAGGCTACATTTCACTCGGACAAGAGAGCGGTTACAATGGACAGATCGTGCTACAGGACCTATGGGGCGAGTCGGAGGATTACGATGAGCTGACCCAGAGGCTACACCCAACTTCAGATCCGACGGGGGCGCAGAATGTCTGACCCCGAACTGTCGACAGTACTGGAGGCCATACTTTTCGGAGCCGGGCGCTCCATGTCACTGGAGGAACTCTCCGAGATGCTGGGGGAGCCGAAGGGAGTGATTCACGTGGGGCTATCCAACCTTAGGAAGAGCATAGACCAGAGGGAGGGTGGCGCCATACAACTTTCCAACGTCTCCGGGAGGTGGATTCTGGAGGTCAAGCCAGAGCTATCCTCCTCCCTTCCAGAGACATTCAGAGCCGACATCCCCCAGAGGCTGCTTCCTGCAGCAGCATTAATCGCCTATCACCAACCCATGCAGCAATCTCAATTGAAGGACATGCTGGGCCAAAAAGCCTACGACCATGTAAGGGATCTGGCCAATCTTGGACTAATCGATAGAAGGCGGGAAGGCTTGACACGTAGACTGACGACCACTAGGAGGTTCGCCGAATACTTCGGTTGTCCGGAAGTGGAGTACCGGAAGGTCAGGAGCTGGTTCAGGTCCGAAGCAAGCAAACTAGGGCTGACCAGCGCGGAGTTGGCTGCATCCTTAGCCCCAGAAGAACAGATGACAATATCAGAATTCACTGATGGCGAGACCTCGGAAATCGAAGCCAGAACAGATGAGTGAGAAATCACTTCCCTTCAGTTTCTGCGAACCATAGTATACTTGCGTTCATATCATAAACTATGGATTTCCCGCTGCTGACTTATGAGTACTCGAGCGAGAGCTAAGAACGTCAAAAACAACGCAATTTTCATGATACTCCTGATGATTGCAGCCCCAGTGATGACCCTCCAGACGGGGTTGTTGGCTAGAGAACTACAAAATTCCCCCGAGCTGGAAGACAATCCTGTTGGAAAGAGTCTGACTTCATCGGGGTCTAGCAATCTCCCTGATTGCACACTAGGCGACGTTGTCCTGACGGAAGTTTATCATTCCAGTGGGGACTGGATAGAGATATACAATTCGGGCAACCAAAGTTGCGACCTCGGGGAATGGCACATCCGTGATGATGACACCAATTCCGGCATGGTCCTGGCCAACGGAACTAACATCACCTCGGGGGAGTTCATGCTTTTCTCCTACTCCGATGGCGATTTCAACTTCGACATAAGCTACACTGACTCCATACTTTTCTCCGACAGGAACACAACCATCGAGAACGCTACCGTGGCAACCACTCTGGACTACTATGGCCGCGACAATCAGGGATATTCGACATCAAGGGATGGGTCTTGGGAACTATGTGATGGGGTATGGGACTACAATGAGCCGAACGAGATGACCCCTAATGCTACCAACCTGTGCGCCGGAGAGCCATTCATGCTGTATGTCATGGACTCTGACGGGAGTTGGATAGAGGACCCGGATAGCATACCAAACGCATCATCGCCGCTGGTCTGGAACACGAGCAATCTAGACATCGGGCAATCCTACTACATGTACCACTGGTGGTCTACGGAGTTCGAATCAAGGAGCAACTCATTCACGTTCACCGCAGACGGCGAGGACATAGAGATCGAGGTCTCCTCAGACTACGATTGGACGTGCAACATCGACTTCAATGCCTACGTCCAAAACTCATCCAGCGGCTCGACGATAGAGTACTACACCGAATCTCTCGATGTAGAGTGCGGCGAGGAAATTTCTGAATTCAAGGTGCTCGACTCGTCCTCAGTCGAGTTGTCCAACGGAAACAACCTAAGTTCCGGTAACAAGCTTGGCTCAGTTGGCTTTGTTGGGGGGAACACGGACAGGGCTTACAGGACTGTGTACACAGTTTCCTTCGACGACGAGGTCGTTGCATTCTCAGATAAGGAGTGCGACTACGGGCAAACCAGCTGCCTTGATTCCTACCAGATTAACATCCCAAGCCACGTCTCCGATGTGGATTTCGATGTCTCTGCATACGTCCTCACCCCTCACCAGTGGCTGCACGTCGGCGAGGAAACCCGCGAGATGGTCGGTGATTGCGACGGCACCGATGGAGACCCACAATCCGTGATGTCCCTCTATGCCATGATGGACGATGCCAACGGCGGGCAGTCATGGACCGAAGTCTACGATGACGGAGTGAATGACGTCCTCAATATGTCCGCGTCCAGGACCCAGAGCTTCTACTGGGATATCGACGATTCCGCTATCGACAGCAATCTCAGGATTTCCTTCTCGTACGAGGGGGACCAGGTGATGGACCGGTATTTCCAGTATGACGGTCAGCCTATCTACTGGAACGCAACAGTGCTCGAGACCGAATGCAATCCTAGGGTTTACGGATACTTGTACACCCAACTACCAGACGGGGACAGCCACACCATTGCAAGTTGGTCAGACTACTTCGAGACCGACTGCGATGACTATGGGGGGGCAGACCTTCACGTTCACAACATGAGCAATACCTGGACAGTAACGACCAACAACGGGTCCACAGACATGATCTGGAACCTCTCGGATCTAGTGGTCGGAGAGGAATACCTCTTCGAATGGTACACCTACAGGTCCTCCTCCTACACCGCGAGTGGAGAGAGCCAAACATACGGCGAGTACTACAACCGCACGATTTTCACGGCCCCCTCGGAATACACACATCTGAACTGGACCCTCGAGACTCCTGGAGAATGGTGCGACGTTGACGTACGGGGATACCTCTACGTCGAATTCGAAGAAGCCCAAGAGTGGTGGGAGGAGGACGAGACGGACGATGAGAAGTGGACGGAAGTATGG
>LUMT01000759.1_pt1 | contig 18958 bp, 21 predicted proteins | sample 729741 | NCBI WGS metagenome assembly LUMT01 (sample SAMN03860299, study PRJNA289734) | marine metagenome | biome: seawater column; feature: ocean; material: water; isolation source: Red Sea water column Station 192 - depth 50m | place: Saudi Arabia: Red Sea | collected 2011-10-15 | depth 50 m
TTATTAGATGTGATATTTGATGAACTACCGCCACCACCCCCCAGCATAGTTAATGAAGAGTTATACCCTTGAATGACTATTTCAGTAGAGTATTTGTCTTGTCCTGACTGTTCATCTTTCCATTTTCTAGTAGTTAATTGACCCTCAACGTATATTTGTGCACCTTTTTTTAAATATTGTTGAACAACATTAACTAGTCCCTCATTAAATACAACCACACGGTGCCACTCGGTTTTTTCTTTTTTTTCTCCAGTGTTTTTATCTTTCCAACTTTGGCTTGTAGCTAAACTAAGCCTAGCAACACTTTTGCCATTAACCATTTGTTTAATTTCAGGATCTGCGCCTAATCGTCCAATTAATAGTACTTTATTTAAACTTCCAGCCATAATATTTTAATGATTTTATTATATCATAGAAAAGGTTTGATTATTAATAATATTGAAGTAAAGCAACAAAAAAGATGATTAAAAAGATAGTTATTAAAGGGGCAAAAGAACATAATTTAAGGAATATTTCTTTAGACATTCCAAAAGATAAATTTGTAGTAATAACAGGTCTATCTGGATCAGGAAAATCGTCTCTCGCTTTTGATACTATCTACGCTGAAGGCCAAAGAAGGTACGTTGAAAGCTTATCCGCTTATGCAAGACAATTTTTAGATAAAATGAAAAAACCTAAGGTTGATTTAATCGAAGGTCTAAGTCCCGCAATATCTATTGAACAAAAAAATACATCAAAAAATCCAAGGTCGACGGTAGCAACAGTCACTGAAATTTATGACTATATGAGAGTATTATTTGCAAGGGTTGGTATTCCCTACTCTCCATTTACTGGTAAAGAAATAAAATCACAAACAGTAACTCAAATTGTAGACAAAATTAAAACTTTGCCAAAAAAAAGTACTATTTATCTTTTTTCGCCAATTGTGAGAGGTCGTAAAGGCGAATATAAAAAAGAAATATTGTCTTATAAAAAAAGAGGTTTTCGAAAAATTAAGATAGATGGAAAGATTTACGATATAGATAATATTCCAGAATTAAATAAAAAAATAAAACACGAAATAGAAATATTAGTTGATAGGATAATACTAAATTCTGATTTAGGTAATCGCTTAGCTGAAAGTATTGAAACATCGCTTAATTTGTCTAATGGTTTATTATATGTAGAGTATGAAAATGAGACATTGCCAGCTAAATTTAGAAAAAAAGAAAAAATAACATTTTCATCTAAATTTGCATGTCCTGAAAGTGGATTTACTATAGAAGAAATTGAACCAAGATTGTTTTCATTTAATAGTCCATATGGAGCATGTGTTGAATGTGATGGTATTGGTATAAAATTAAATGTGGATCCTAATCTTGTTGTTCCAAATGAAAAAAAGACAATTGCTGAAGGTGCAATTGAACCATGGTCTAAATCAAGCTCACTATATTATGCTCAAACGCTATCATCTTTAGCAAAACACTATAACTTTTCTTTAGAAGAAAAATGGTCAAAATTACCAAAAAAAATAAAGGATATAATTTTATATGGTTCGGATGAAGAGGAAATTAAATTTTCATACGACGATGGATATGAAAAATATTCCCATAAAAAAACATTTGAAGGTGTAGTTAACAATCTTGAAAGAAGATATTTAGAAACTGATAGTGATTGGAAAAGAGAGGAAATATCACAATACCAATCGGATACTAAATGTGAGGCTTGTAACGGGTATAGATTAAAAGAAGAGGCATTATGTGTAAAAATAGACAATCAACACATAAGTGAAATATCTGAAAAATCTATTATAGATGCTGAAAAATGGTTCAAATCTTTAAATGAAAAATTAGATGCAAGACAAATAAAAATTGCAGAACACATTCTAAAAGAAATAAATGAAAGACTAAATTTTTTATTAAATGTTGGATTAGATTATTTAACTTTATCAAGAGAGTCAGGAACTTTGTCTGGTGGAGAATCCCAAAGAATTAGGTTAGCTTCCCAAATTGGTTCTGGTCTAACCGGTGTTCTTTATGTGTTGGATGAACCATCTATTGGTCTTCATCAGAAAGACAATGTAAAATTAATTAATGCTTTAAAAAGATTAAGAGATTTAGGTAACACTGTAATTGTAGTAGAGCATGATACTGAGACAATTGAAAATTCAGATTACATCATTGACTTAGGCCCAGAGGCTGGAAGTAAAGGTGGAGAAGTTATAGCTCATGGTGGATTAGATGAGATAAAGAAAAATGAAAAAAGTATAACTGGTAAATACTTATGTAATAAATTTTATATACCAATACCAAAGAAAAGAAGATTAAGTAAAAATGGAAGATTTTTACAAATTCTTGGTGCTTCAGGTAATAATCTAAAAAACGTTGATCTAAAAATTCCATTTGGGACTTTTACTTGTATCACTGGAGTTTCAGGTAGTGGTAAATCAACTTTAATTTTACAAACTTTATTTAATGCTTTGAATATGAGTTTGAATAATAACAAATCTAGAAAAATTCCTATGCCATTTAAGGGATTTAAAGGAATTGAACTGATAGATAAAGTAATTGATATTGATCAATCACCAATAGGTCGAACTCCAAGATCTAACCCTGCTACTTACACGGCTGCTTTCGGACCTATTAGAGATTGGTTTACTAATTTACCAGAATCTAAAAGTAGAGGATATAAACCAGGTAGGTTTTCATTTAATGTTAAAGGCGGTCGATGTGAAGCCTGTGAAGGAGATGGTGTCATAACTTATGAAATGCACTTCCTTCCTGATGTATATGTAACATGTGATGAATGTAAAGGAAGTAGATACAATAGAGAAACTTTAGAAATTAAATTTAAAAATAAAAGTATAGCTGATGTATTAAACATGACTGTTGACGAAGGTTGTGATTTTTTTGAAAATATATCAAATATTAGATCAAAGTTACTTACACTTAAAAAAGTAGGACTTGGTTATATAAAAATCGGACAACAGGCAACTACATTGTCTGGTGGAGAAGCGCAAAGAATTAAACTAGCTAAAGAATTATCTAAAAGATCAACAGGTAGAACAGTATATATTCTAGATGAGCCTACTACAGGATTACATCAGCATGATATTAAAAAACTACTAGAAATCTTGCATACATTTGTTGCGACAGGCAATACTGTAATAGTCATAGAGCATAATTTAGATGTAATAAAAACAGCTGATCATATTATAGATATGGGTCCTGATGGTGGGGTAAAGGGAGGAGAAATTATAGCCGAAGGTAATCCTGAAAGTATTTGCAACGTTTCTAAAAGTTACACAGGTAAATTTTTAAAAAATTTACTAAATGGTAAAATTAAAAAAATTGCATAAATAATTATTTTTTGTTATATTAAGTTATGGGAAATATTTTAAGCTCTTTATCTAGGACAGTTCACATATCTTTAGCTATATCTATAGTTTTATTTTTAATACTTTTTTTTCAAAACGGAGGTTTTGATTTTGATCTTTTATTTTGGAGTTGGTTATCTAGATTTATACATGTTGTAGTAGGTATTATGTGGATAGGATTATTATGGTATTTTAATTTTGTACAAATACCGAATATGTCTAAAATACCTGATGAACAAAAACCGGCTATAAGCAAAGTAATAGCTCCATCAGCTTTATTTTGGTTTAGATGGGCGGCTCTTGCTACTATAATTTCTGGATTAATTTTATCCTATCTTAACGGTTATCTCCATGATGCAATGACACTTGGCATAGGATCAGGTGGAGGCAAAAGTACAGCGATTGGAATAGGAATGTGGCTAGGTTTAATTATGGCTTTTAATGTTTGGTTTGTTATATGGCCAAATCAAAAAAAAGCTTTAGGAATGGTTGAAACAAACTAATACTTTGCTATCATTACCAATGTTATTAAGCATGGTTGCAGCTCAAAATCTTTACTAATTTTCTTCTTTAATTAAAGTTTTTTGTGAAACTCTTAGAAATATTAAAATTGGATTTGCTATATATATTGATGAGTAAGTTCCTAAAATTACCCCTAGAATCATTGCAAAAGAAAAGCCTTTTAAAATTTCTCCACCAAATAAAAAGATAGAGAATAAAGCTAATAAGGTTGTTACGGATGTAATCAATGTTCGTGATAAAGTTTCATTTATTGATAGATTAGTTAATTCATCAATTTGAATTTTTGAATATTTTTTTAAGTTTTCCCTAACCCTATCAAATATTACAACAGTATCATTCATTGAATATCCAACTATTGTCAAAACAGCAGCTACTATAGAGAGATTGATTTCTAAATTTAATGCAGAAAAAATTCCTAATGTAATTAAAACATCGTGAAAAATTGCAATGATAGCACCTAAACTAAATTGCCATTCAAATCTAAACCAAATGTATATAAGCATTGCCGACAGTGCTATGGCTATAGCTAAGATACCATCTAACAAAAGTTCGGAACTAACTTTTGGACCTACATTTTCAACTCTTCTAAACGTATAATCTTCAAGATAAATATTTAAATCCTTTTTTAAATTTTGGATAAAATTTGGATTATTTAAATCTGATCTTTTAAATTTAACAATATAGTCAGTGTCATTACCAAATTTTTTTACAGTCAGATCTTCTAAATTTAATTTATTAAATGCGTTTCTCACATCTTGTGTTTTTACATTTATATTATCTATACGTATCTCAATTAAAGTACCACCTTTAAAATCAACACCAAAATTTAAACCTTTAAATAGTAAAAAAACAATTGAAATTACTGAAATAAAAATTGATATATAATCGAATACTTTATTATATTTATTAAATTCGTAGTTATTTTTCATTAAATATTCATTTCTTTGTTTTTATTTGAAATTACATATGTGGCTGTAAGTAATCTTGCAATAAAATAGACAGTGAACAATGTTGTTAGAATACCTACAGACAAGGTAACAGAAAATCCTTTTACTGGGCCTGATCCAAATACAAATAATATAATCGCTGCAATTATAGTAGTTATGTTAGCATCAATTATTGCTGTTTTTGAATTTAAATAACCGTTATCAAAAGCAATCATTTTATTTTTTTCTTTTAAACATTCTTCTTTAATTCTCTCAAATATCTATTCCAGGTAAAGTGAGTGTTGCCTCAAAAATTGTGAGAATGCCAATTAACAAAAATATATTAAGTATTAGAGCTATATTAGATATTAATCCAAATAATCGATACTTGTATATCATATAAAAGAAAACCAAACTGAAACCAATTATTAAAGAGTATATTCCAGCTTTGATTGAGTCCTCTCCTAAATCAGGACCTACAGTTCTCTCCTCTATTATGTTAAGTGGGGCGGGTAATGCTCCAGATCGTAATAATAAAGCTAGATCTGTAGCAGATTGAAAAGTAAAACCACCGGATATCTGTCCTGATCCACTTGCTATTATATCTCTAATAACTGGTGCACTTATAATTTTGTTATCTAAAACAATAGCAAGTCTTTTGCCTATTCCATCTTTAGTAGCTTTACCAAATTTTTTTGCCCCTACTCTATCTAAAGTAAAACTGACAACGGTTTCATTATTAATATTGTCCATTTGTGGTTTAGCATCGACTAAATTATCACCACTTATTATTACTCTTTTACTAACATTTAATTCCTCTGTATCATCTAAAGTCATCAACTTATCAGTTCCAAAAGAAGCATCATTGCTGTTAGTAACAAATCTAAAGTCTAAATTTGCTGTCTTGCCTAAAAGATTTTTTATTCTATCAGGATTATCCAAGCCTGGAAGTTCAACTAAAATTCTATTTGAACCATTTTTTGCAATAGTTGGCTCATTAGTCCCGACTTCATCAATTCTTTTTCTAACAATTTCGACAGCTTGATCTAATAAAGATCTATTAATCTCTACAATTCCATATTTAGAAAAAGCTACTAAAAAAATATTTTGATCTAACGAAATCTCAAATTGATTAGCTTTGTAATTCTCATAATAAGGATTTATCTCATTATCTTCCATAAAAAGTGATATAATTTTTTCACTATCTTCACTATTGCTTTTAAAGGAAATTTTTTGGTTATTAATACTAAAGTCAAAAACTTTTATTTTTTTATTTTTATAAAAATTTCTAATTTGTAAAAGTTTTGTTTGTAAGTTTTTTTCAATTACTGGATTATTATCAACTTCCAATAATAAATAAGAACCTCCCTGGAGATCTAATCCTAAATTAATTTTTTTATTAATTAATGAGTTAGATTCTAATAAATTAGAAAAACATATATATGTTAAAAAAATAGTAAATAAAATTGTAGAAATTATTTTTAATTTCGAAAAATATAACACAAAAATATATTACTTTTTTGGTGGCTCGCTTTTTATCAAAGCTTGAATACCGGTTGATCTAACAACTTCAACTTTTACGTTTTCAGAAACAAGGACTTCAACCTTATCGTTATCTATAATTCTTTCAATTTCACCGATAATTCCACCTGAAGTAATTACTTTGTCACCTCTTTTCAAGTTCTCAACCATGATTTTATGTTCTTTCACTTTTTTTTGTTGAGGACGAATTAAAAAGAAATAAAAAATTATAAAAATTAAAATAAGAGGTATTAATTGTGCTATTCCTTCTGACATAAAATTGTAATTTTATTTTTATACCATTAATATTATTAAAACAACTCTTAAATCTATGTCAAAAGTTCTAAATTTTTCATGTATGGTCTTAGTATTTCAGGTATACTAATATTTCCGTCTTCATTTTGATAATTTTCTAAAATTGCTATAAGTGTTCTACCAATAGCTAGACCGCTACCATTTAATGTCCCAAGAAATAATTTTTCATTATTTTTTGTTTTATATTTAGCTTTCATTCTTCTTGCTTGAAAAGTCCCACAAGTAGAACAGCTTGAGATTTCTCTATATTTTTTTTCTGAAGGTAAATAAACTTCAATATCAAAAGTTTTTTGTGAACTAAAACCCATATCGCCTGTGCTTAAAGATACTATCCTATATGGTAATTTTAATTTATCTAATATTTTTGAAGCTGAATTAGTCATTCTATCTAATTCTTCGACACAATTTTCAGGTTCGACAATACTTACTAATTCGACCTTATGAAATTGGTGTTGTCTAATCATTCCTTTAGTATCTTTTCCGTAACTTCCAGCCTCTTTTCTAAAACAAGGCGTTGACGCTACAAATCTCATAGGTAAATCATTAAAATTAACTATGTTTTCTCTAACCATATTTGTTAAAATAACTTCTGCTGTAACTAGTAATGGTGGTGATATTTCCTTGTATCCATTTTCGTAAATATGAGTGTCTAACATAAAATTGTTTAATGCTCTTTCTAATAAAGCAAGTTTATCCTTCATGAAGACAAACCTACTTCCACTAGTTTTTGTAGCTAAATTAAAATCAAGCATGTTTAAATTTTCACCCAACACATAGTGTGGTTTTGGCTCGAAATTAAAACTTGGTATTGTACCAATTTTTTTTATTTCAACATTAGACTTATCATCTAGCCCAATAGGAACATCGTTTAATGCTATATTAGGTATATTTGATAAAATTGAATTTAAATCATCGTCAATTTTATTCTGATCATTATTCAATTTTTCAATTTCTGCAGATAGTTTTTTTGATTTTTCAAATAAGGATTTGTCGTTTGTTTTAGATATTTTTTTTTTTTCGGATTCTAAAGTTTCTTTTTTTTGTATTAAAGACCTATTAATTTTGTCTAATTCTAAAATTTTATTTAAATCGATTTTAACATTTCTTTTTTTTATTTCTTTTTCAAATTCTGAAGGGTTATTTCTTATATATTTAATATCATGCATTTTTATTTATTTTTTTTTCAATCATTCTTACAGAAATTATAGATAATTCATATAATAATAGTAAAGGTAATGCTAAACCAATTTGCGTAATAGGATCAGGGGGAGTTAATATTGCTGCAAAAGCAAAAATAATCACCACAACATATTTGCGTCTCTCTCTTAAAAAAGTAGAGTCTATAAATCCTATTCTTGCTAAAAGGGATAGTACTACTGGTAATTGGAAACTCAAACCAAATGCAAATATTAATTTCATGATTAATGAGAGATATTCATTAACTTTTGCTTCAAGCTGAATTGGTAGAGATGTTGAAATACCAGTTGTTTCAAATGATAAAAAAAACTTTATAGCTAAAGGCATAATTAAATAATAAACAAGCATACCACCAAGTAAAAATAATATTGGAGTTAAGACTAAGTAAGGCATAATCGCAGATTTTTCATGTTCGTATAAACCTGGAGCAATAAATTTCCAAATTTGAATAAGAATGTAAGGAAATGTCAAAAAAAAAGCAGTAAAAAAAGATACTTTTAAATAAGTTAAAAAAGTTTCTTGCAAGGCTGTAAAAATTAATCTTCTTTCTATATCGCTATCTTTTACTGCTTCTGCGTAAGGTGAAACTAGAAAACTATAAATTTCTTCTGAAAAAAAATAACAAAGTACAAATAAAACAGTTAAAAAAATAAATGAATTAATAAGTCTTTTTCTTAACTCAGTAAGATGGCTAATAAAACCTTCCTCTTTATTTGTCGTCATCTTTTTTAATTTCTTTATGATTATTATTGGTGTGATCGCTTAAATCAAAATTATTATTCTCTAGATTTGATACTTCGTCCTGTAAATTATTTACATATCTTTTAACGGAACCAATCCAAGATCCAATCTTTTTAAGTACAATTGGAAAATCTTTAGGGCCTATAATTACTACCGCTAATCCCGCTATAATTAAAAGCTCTAACCAGCCAATTTGTGGCATTTTTATTCTTTGTTTGAGGAGTCTTGATTGTTATTTTGATTGTTATCCGATATATTTTTGGATTGATCTTCTGTTGGATCAGTTGCCATCCCTTTTTTAAAACTCTTAATACCTTTGGCCACATCACCCATTAGGCTAGATATTTTTCCTCTACCAAATAAAAGAACGACTAAAATTACAACTATTGCTATTTGCCAAAAACCTATGCTCATAATTATTTATAACCTCTTTATTTAAATTTTAAAAGTATAATTTTACTTTGTATCATCATCTTTTAGTGTGCTATTAAGCATTTCGTCTATATCAGAATATATATTCTCTTTTTTTTCATCTTGTTTTTCTTGGTAAAATTTACCTGTACCAAATATTGATGCATCAACAGAGGAGCTATCAATTAAACCTGCAGAACTTAGTTCGTCGACTGTTGGTAAATCTGACAATTTCTGAAGATTAAAATGACTTAAAAAATCTTCAGTTGTACCGTATTGTATAGGCTTACCTGGTACCTCTTTTCTACCCATCGGTTTTACCCAGTTAAGTTCCATGAGAATATCCAAAGTATTAGTTCCAAACGCCACACCTCTAATTTCCTCTATTTCTGCTCTAGTTACAGGTTGGTGATAAACAATTATCGATAATGTTTCTATTGCAGCTTTAGAGAGTTTTTTTTCAACACTCTTCTGACTAGACATCAAAGATGATAAATTTGATGCAGTTCTAAATGACCATTTATTCGATATACAAACTAAATTAAAACCACGATTTTCATAAATATTTTGAAGTTTTTTTAAAATTTTATTTATATCAATTTTTTTAGATACTCTCTGTTCAATAGTATCTACATCTAAGGGCTCAGCAGCTGCAAAAATAATAGCCTCTACTTCTCTCTCACCATTAGATAATTTATCAGGAAATGAAATTATGTTATTTTTTTTCTTTTCGTTATTCATTTATGTTTTATTAAAATATCGTCAAAAAGTTTTTCTTGTTTGATTATAATTAGACCTTCCTTTACTTCTAATAATTTTTTTATAAGATCAATACCTTCTTCAGTAGTAAAAACTGGCAACTTGGGTATGTTCATTCTCTGAAAATCTTTCTGCATAATAATGCTGGAATACGTTTTTAAAACTTCATATAAAGACAAAGAATATTTTGGACTATAAATTGAACGTATTTTTCCCTTTATGCCTCTTGTAAAAATGTCTTTTCCTAATCTCTTTCTTTTTAACATTTGTTCTGACAATAATCTTATTAGTTCAAGTTTCTTCAATTGAATTTTTAATTTTTCAGCAACTTCAAGAACTTTAAATTCATCATCTTCTGTAGATGGTAACAATAATTTAGATTTCAAATATGCTAACCAAGTAGCCATAACTAAATAGTCTGAAGCTATTTCTAAGTTCAAATTTTTAACTTTATTAATATAATTTAAGAATTGATCAGCAAGTAAAGTTATAGATATATTCTCTAAATTTACTTTTTGAGATTTTGCTAAATCTAATAATAAATCAAGAGGCCCATTAAACTGATCTAAGTTTACTTCAAATTTTCTATCAAGTTCCATATTTATTAAGACACTAGCTTATAGTATTTTTTAGTTTTATTAATTACAAATTTATTTAGTTTAGGAGAATTCATAGCAACGATTTTCATCTCTTTTAAATTTGCATTGCAATGCAAGACTATATCACAACCTGCGGTAAATGCCTTTTGCGTATTAATCTTCAGGTTGTAAGGTAATGCTTTCATTGAGATATCATCGGTAATTATTAGATCTGAAAATTTAATTTTACTTCGAATCACATTAATTATTTTTTCAGAATGAGTAACTGTAAATTTTGAATCGAAATCTTTAAAAATTATATGGGCAGTCATTGCAAACAAACATTTCTTGTTTTTAAAAATTTTAAAATCGTTATTTAGAAGGAATTTTTTACTTTTTTTCACTACAGGCAATTTAAAATGTGAGTCTTTATATCCTAAGCCATGACCCGGGATATGCTTCATAACAGTTGCTATTTTATTTCTATGAAATCTTGCTATAGTTTTTTTACCAAATAAATTTATTATGTTAATATTTTTTGAAAAGGATCTTGAGCCAATTACTTTTGAAGTTTTATCTCTTAATAAATCGAGAACAGGAACAGTATTAATTGTTATTCCTAGTTTTGTTAACAAGTAAGAAACTTGATCTATATAATTATTGTAGCATATAATTGATTGTTTTCTTGATTTTTTATAAAATTCTCCAAAATAGTAAGCTGAAAAAAATTTTGAATCTAATATGTTCTTTAATCTGTCAACCTTTCCTCCTTCTTGATCTATTAAAATTGGATAATTTTTATCTTTAAAAATTTTTTTTATCGATTTGATTAAATTAAGTGTTTGGTCGAAAGATTTTATATTTCTTGAGAATAATATTATACCCCAAGGTTTAAATTTTTTAATAAATTTTATTTCAGCCAAACTTAGTGATAAAGATTTTATTCCAATTATAAAAGCTTGCCTATGTTTAATCCCCAAACTATTTATAGACCTAAAATATTTTTTTTCGTGTTTATCGGAAATATAATATTTAAAAGTAACAAAAAAAAACAAAGAAATTATTAAAAAAAAAGATATGTATTTTATTTCTTTAAGCATTACATCGACTCAGGTGTATCAACATCTAGTATTTTCATTCCAGTGCCTATTGTTTTTAAAACACTATTTAAAAGAACAGCTTTATTTTTATTTAATTTTTTATTCTTATCTAAAAACCTCATAGACTCATTATCTTTTCCCATGTTCCAATATGAATGAAATAAAGCAGACAGTTGATATAAATAGATAGGTATTCTGTGCGGCTCTAGTTTTTGAGAGGATACCTCTACACATTTAGGCCATTCAGAAATTTTATTTATTATTTTTATTTCTTCATCATTAAATTCATAATTTTTATCAACTTCGGTTAACTCATTTTCTATTTTTTCATCAGCATTTTTAAAAACAGAACAGATCCTTGCATAACAATATTGAACATAATATAGAGGGTTATCTTTTGATTTCTCTTTAACTTTTTCAAAATCAAACTCTAATTGAACATCATTACTTCTGCTCAACATTATAAAACGAGTTGCATCTTTGCCTACCTCGTTGACTAAATCATCTACAATTATATAATCGCCTTTTCTTTTTGACATTTTGAAGGGTTTGCCATCTTTAATCAATTTTACAAGTTGAGTAACTTTACAAATTAAATTTTTCTTTTTATTAGAGAGAGCATCTACAACAGAATTAATTCTTTTAATATAACCAGCATGGTCTGCGCCAAGAATATTTATATATTCATCAAAATTTCTTTTTAATTTGTTGTTGTGATAAGCAATGTCGCCAGCAAAATATGTCCAAGAATTATCACTTTTTGTCAAAGGTCTATCTTTATCGTCACCATAATTTGTAGATTTAAATAGTAGTTGCTCTCTTTCAATCCATTTAGACTTATCTTCACCTTCAGGCGCTTCTATCTTGCCTTTAAATACTAAATTATTCTTTTTTAAATTATCTATAGCTTCATCAACTTCTTTTGAATTAATAATATTATTTTCACTTACAAAATTATCGTGAACAACACCTAAAGAACTTAGATTTTTTTTTATAATTTCTAAAGAAGCAACTACACTCAATTTAGAGAGTTCATCTGAAATTTTTTCATAATTTTTATAATTCTTAATAGAATTTTTACTAATAATTTGCTCTGCTATTTCAATAATGTAATCTCCTGGATATAAATTTTCATCCTTAGGGTATTCTTCATTAAATAATTTTTCCTTAATTCTAAAGTATACGGATAAAGAAAAGTTTTTGATCTGATTGCCGTGATCATTAACATAATATTCTTTGGTAACTTTATGATCACAAAATTTTAAAAGATTGCACAAAGCATCTCCATATATAGCACCACGACAATGGCCTACATGTAAAGGGCCTGTTGGATTAGCAGAAACAAATTCAAGTAAATAATTTTTTTTATCATTTTTAAGACTTACTCCATATTTTTGATCATTGAGCATTTTTGTTAAAAAAGTATTCCAAAATTTCTTAACAAATTTTATATTAACAAAACCTGGTTTAACAAACTCAATATTTTCTATATCTTTATCGTTTTTTAGATCATCTAAATTAAGTTGTTTGTAAATCTCAGTTGGTGGTAATTTATTTAATGAGGAAAGAACCATACAGACATTTGTTGATATATCAGCTTTAAATTTAGCAGGAGCTGTATCTACGTTAATACCTGATAAATTTTGAGGAATTTTTAAATTAGCAGAATTATTAGTAACTATATTTTTAATTTTGTTAAGATAAATGTCGAAAATGTTCATTTTAAATTATTGTAAAGGTTTATAGCATATCTGTCTGTCATTCCTGAAATAAAATCAGAAACAGATCTAAACTTATCCTTATTTATTTTTTGGTTTTTAATAAACTTTTTTGGATTTTTACAGATATAAGCAAATAAATATTTTATAATTTTTTGGCCTTTAGTATTTTTAGATAATACTTTTTTATTATTATACATTTTAAATCTTAAAAATTTTTTAATTTCACTATCGATTTGTTGAAAATTTTCAGAAAAATTTATTATTTTAGAATTATTTTTTTTAATATCTCTCAAATTTTTAATTTTATACTTCTTGAGATTTTTTTTGCTGTTAGAAATAATATCTTTTACCATTAAATCTATTGAATCTCTTATTATTTGATAAATCAAAATTTTATTTTTTTTAACATTTTTATATCTTTTAAAAATTTCTTTAAAAAAATTGATTTCTAAAATTTCCTCGAGTTTAAATAAATTTGCGTTTAATCCATCTTGAATATCATGATTATTATAAGCTATATCATCAGAGATATTTGAAATTTGTGACTCTAAAGATGAATATTGATTAAAATTAAATTTATTTTTTAAATTTTTAATACCTATTATATTATTTACTCTACTAACATTTAATATAGGTCCATTATGTTTTAATAAGCCATCTAAAGTTTCAAATGTTAAATTAAGACCTTTAAATTTTAAATATTTATTCTCAAGAAACATTACTATTCTTAAAGTTTGTAAGTTATGATCAAAACCTCCGTGATTAATCATGCAATCTTTTAGGCTATTTTCTCCAGCGTGACCAAATGGTGTATGACCAAGATCATGAGCAAGACTTAGTGTTTCCGCAAGATCATCATTTAATTTCAAATACTTTGAAATGGATCTTGCTATCTGTGAAACCTCAATTGAGTGTGTGATTCTAGTTCTAAAGTGATCACCTTCTGTATTAACAAAAACCTGTGTCTTATGCTTAAGTCTTCTAAAAGAGGCAGAGTGAATTATTCTATCTCTATCTCTTTGAAAAGGCGTTCTGTATGAGCTATTTTTCTCATTAAAAAATCTTCCAGTTGACTTAAATTGTCCAAGTTTTTTGAAATTATTCATACTTTAAAAAAGGTAAATTATAATTATATTACTATTAACAGCCTTACGAGATGATTAAAGAAATTAAATTTACTGATAATGCGATAAAACAAATAAACCATTTGTTATCAAAAAAGGAAAAAGGATCTTTTTTTAGAATCGCTATCAAGGGTGGTGGGTGTTCTGGTTTTCAATACAATTTTTCAGTTGATACTGAAAAAGAGGATGATGATATTCAATATAACAATATTCTAATTGATAAAACTTCAGCTGATTTATTAAAAGGATCTGAAGTTGACTTTGTTAAAGAATTAATTGGCGAACAATTTAAAATCAGCAATCCACAAAGTAAGTCATCTTGTGGTTGCGGTGTCTCTTTCTCACTATAATGATAATAAGCTCTTGGAATGTTAATTCTGTAAGAGCTAGAATAAATAATATCAAAGAATATCTTAAAAAATCTTCTCCTGAGATTGTAATGATGCAAGAAATAAAAACTGAAGAAAAAAATTATCCTTTTGATGAATTTAAAAGCCTTAAATATGAAAGTTATGTTTTTGGACAAAAAAGTTACAACGGTGTTGCCTTCCTATCAAAGGGTAAATTAAACAATATAAAACAAAATATTTTTAAAGATAAAATGAAACAATCAAGAATAATTTCAGGTGAATTAACTCATAAAAAGAAAAAAATTAATTTAATAAATATTTATACTCCAAATGGAAATCCAGTAGATACAGAAAAGTATGATTATAAATTATATTGGTTAGATAGTTTTATAAAAACAATAAAAAAAAATTTAAAAGAAAATAGTAACATTATTATAGGTGGAGATTTTAATATCATACCTGCTGCTGAAGACGTTCATAATCCAAAATCATATGAAAATGATGCCCTGTTTAGATTAGAAATAAGAAAAAGATTTAGAGAAATTATTAATTTAGGTTTCTTTGATACTTACAGGTACATTTATCCCGATAAGGAAGGTTATACTTTTTGGGATTATATGAGTGGAGCATGGCAAAAAAATAATGGTATGAGAATTGATCATTTTTTGGTTTCAAGCTCTTTAATAGATAGTATTAAAGATGTTAAAATAAATAAATATCCAAGAGGAAGAGAAAAACCCTCAGATCATACACCTATAGAAATAACAATCGATTAAATTTAATTAAGAACAATCCTTTAATGCGTTAGACATATCCTCAATTAAATTAAAATACATATTTTTACTTTTATTTATATTGGCACCTAACGGATCAAGAACACCAGTTTTAACACCTGTGTCACTTGCAATAGATTTAATTATCGCTGGGTTAAATTGAGGCTCTGAAAATATACATTTTACTTTTTTCTCTTCGATAACTTCTCTAATTTCTGATAATTGTTCGGCACCTGGCATGACGTCTGGGTTAACTGTTAAAGCGCCTATAACAGATAGACCAAATCTTTTTTCAAAATATTGGTAAGCATCATGAAAGACAACAAAGCTTGCATTTTTATTTAGATCTTTTTTTATAGTGTTAGTTAAATTATCTAAATCTTTTAAAAGCTTTTTAGAATTTGCTTTATAAGCGGAGCTATTATCAGCATCTATTTTAACTAACTGATTTGTAATTTTTTTAACAATAACTTTTGCATTTAAAGGATCTAACCAAATGTGTGGATCATACTCTCCATGCGCGTGGCCATGTTCATCATGTCCATGATCGTCGTGACCTTCTTCTTTTTCTGCATGTTCATCATGATCATCGTCTTTTTTACCATGTTCATCGTGTCCGTGATCATCATGACCTTCAAAAATATTTTTTTCTCTAAATTTTAATTTTTTTAATCCACTTTGTTCTAATAAAGGAAAAACAACAGAATTTTTTGGTATGGATTTCAAAGCGGTTGGTAAAAAACTCTCTAGATCCTCACCTATCCAAATAACCAAATCAGCTTTTTGAAGCATCTTTGCATGTGAAGGTTTTATTTGAAAATTATGTGGTGATGTAACTCCATCGATAATTAAACCAGGTTCTCCTACCCCTTCCATTATATAGCTTGTTAGTGAATGTAGAGGTTTAATAGATGTAACTACATTAATATCTGCTTTAACAGGCGCAAAGATTAAAAGCATGCTAATAAATGGAGTTAATAATAAATTTTTGTTAATATTTTTCATGATAAATACCTTTTTATCTTATTGTTATATTATAACAGTGTAATAATATAACAGATAATTACAAGTATTTTTTTATGACGCAAATTAATAATTCTCTCGTAAAATTAGAAAATGTAGGAGTGTTTTCTAATGACAAATGGTTAGTAAAAGGAGTTTCATTTGAAATAAATAAAGGAAAGATTGTTACACTCATTGGTCCAAATGGTTCAGGAAAAACTACAACAGCTAAAATAACTCTAGGACTATACAAAGATATTGAGGGAAAAGTTCAAAAATTTACAGAAAAAATAGCCTATGTACCTCAGAGAATAAATATAGATTGGACATTGCCTATTAGGGTTAATGATTTTATGAATCTCACAAATACGTTAACTAATGATGAGATAAAAGATGCATTAGAAATAACAGGTACACCTCATTTAATAAATAAAGATCTAAAAAGTTTATCTGGTGGTGAGTTTCAAAGAATACTTATGGCTAGAGCTATTGCAAAAAAACCAGAACTTTTAGTTCTTGATGAGCCTGTACAAGGTGTAGATTTTAATGGTGAAATAGCATTATACGAATTGATAAAAAAAATATCTGATACATTAAACTGTGGAATTTTATTAATCTCACATAACCTTCATGTTGTTATGTCTAAAACAGACCACGTTGTATGTTTGAATGGGCATGTTTGCTGCTCTGGTACACCGATAGATGTAGCTAATAATGAAAAATATCAAGAAATATTTGGTAAAGATATTTCTAAAATATTATCTGTTTATGAACACACCCATGATCATGTTCACAATATTGATGGATCAATAGAAAAGAAAAAATAATGTTAGATGATTTTTTTATAAGAGCTTTATTGGTTGGGATTGGAATGGCAATAGTAACTGGCCCTCTTGGATGCTTTGTAGTTTGGAGGAGATTATCATTTTTTGGGGATACATTAGCTCACTCTGCTTTATTGGGAATAACTTTATCGTACACAACTGAAATTAATATGGCTTTGTCGGTTTTTGTTACATCATCTATAGTTGCATTAATTTTATTGAAATTACAAAAAACTACTAATTTACCCTCAGATGCTTTACTAGGATTACTTGCGCATTCATCTTTAGCTATAGGTTTAGTAGTTATTGGTCTCTTAGCAACAATTAGATTTGATTTAATGGGGCTTTTATTTGGGGATATACTTGCAGTTAATGTTAACGATATTATTCTTGTATGGATTGGTGGAGCTATAATTCTTATTGTATTAAAAATCATCTGGAAACCTTTGTTTGCATCTACTGTTAATTTTGAATTAGCTGAAGCGGAGGGAATGAAACCTGAAAAATATAATGCAATATTTACAATATTGTTGGCGGCTATAATTGCGATATCCATTAAAATGGTAGGTTTATTATTAATAACAGGAATGCTTATACTTCCTGCGGCAATGGCAAGAAATATTTCGGATAATCCGATGCAAATGGTGATATTTTCTGTAATTGGGGGGTTGCTATCTGTTCTAATTGGCCTGTTTGCATCTTTAGAATTTAATACACCATCGGGACCATCTATAATTACAGCTGGATTGTTATTATTTATACTTTCATTAAGTAGAATAAAAAAGAAAACTCAATTGAACAATTAAATGGAAATTAGTAAAATATAACATGGCTCAAAAAAAAGAATATTTATCAAAAAATCAAAAAATAGTTTTAGATATTATTGAAAAATCTGCACAACCTATGAAAGCGTATTCAATATTGTTTAATGTCCAAAAAAAAGGTTTAAAAGCACCTCCTCAGGTTTATAGAGCATTAGATAAATTGGTAGAAATAGGAAAAATCCATAAAATTGAAAGTAGAAATGCATTTATTGCCTGTAGAAATTCGGCTTGTACAATTACAAATGCTACAGCATTTTCTATTTGTGAGTTATGCGAAGATGTAAAAGAAATTAGTAGCTCAAAGTTATCGAAATACCTATCAAATTTTCAAGACAAAGAAGGTATGAAATACAACAAATACAATCTTGAGTTTTTTGGTATTTGTAAAAAGTGTAAATAATCCTTTATTTTAATAAATTCTTAACATAACTGAAATAATAATAATGAAAGGAAATTTTATGTTTATAAAAAAATACCTAAAATGGATTAGTACGTTTTTAGTTTTAGTAGGAATACTGCTAACAAATTTAAATATATATCCATTAAATATATATTTTCATGGTTTGGGAGTTGTTGGATGGACTATAGCTGGATTTATAAGTAAGGATAAGGCAATTTTAACTAACTTTGGTCTGCAAATACCGCTATTCGTGATTGGTATTTATAAAGTTATTTTTTAAATGAAGAATATATTGTTCGTATGCACAGGTAATTCAGCAAGAAGTATTATTGCTGAAAGTATAATAAATAACGAGTATGACGATTTGTATAAAGGTTTTAGTGCTGGGAGTAATCCAACAGGAAAAATTAATGAAGATGTGAAGAATTATTTATTATCAAAACATTATGATCTTTCAAATTATAGATCTAAAAATTTTAATGAGTTTATTAATGGTCAAATTAAAATGGATTATG
>LUMT01001367.1_pt1 | contig 18884 bp, 23 predicted proteins | sample 729741 | NCBI WGS metagenome assembly LUMT01 (sample SAMN03860299, study PRJNA289734) | marine metagenome | biome: seawater column; feature: ocean; material: water; isolation source: Red Sea water column Station 192 - depth 50m | place: Saudi Arabia: Red Sea | collected 2011-10-15 | depth 50 m
ATTCAATTTCATTAGGAGATGATGTAAAGAATTCAATTTTGTTATATATATCTTCATCATATAAGAGTAATTTTCTAACAAGTTCTGAAGATAAAAAAATTAAATTTGAATCATATTCATATAAACCTAGATCAAATACACCTACTACCTCCAATGTTTTAAATCTTGGAATATTTCCTAATATTGTTTTATCAGTCTTTGGAATTGCAATTTTAACCTTATCTCCCACGCTTAAATTCATTTCGTTCGCTAAGGAGTCTCCAATTAATATTTCACTTTTTGGATTTTTAATTAATGAGCCCATATTAATTGAATTAAACAAATAATGATTTTTATCATATGCATCATAGCCTTTGATCATCACACCTTTTGAGTTATTTGATTTTATAATTAATCCATTTGTTTCAATAGATTTGTAGTGTTGGTAAAAAAAAGAATTATCAATATTCAATATAAGTTCATCAGCTTGCTTATTTGTTATCTCATTATCAAAACTATAAATATTAAGGTGCGAATTAAGTCCAATTATTCTGTTAGTTAGATCAATTCTAAAACCATTCATAACAGACATAACTATAATAATTGCTGCTACTCCTAAACTAATACCTATTATTGAAAACCAAGCAAAAATAGACACATAGCCATCGGATTTCTTAGAAAATAAAAACCTAAAAATCAGTAATCGTTCTGATTTAGAAATCATCTATTTTTTTAACTTATTATTAATAAAATCAATTACACTACTGGATGAAATTTTTTCACTTTCATTATTTTGGCGATTTTTTATTTCTACTAAATTATCTTTTAAATCTCTTTTGCCAATAATAATTTGATATGGTGTCCCAATTAACTCATTATCAGATAATTTTTTTCCTATACTGCAGATTCTATCATCTAAAATGACTTCAATATTATTTTTCATAAAATATTCATAATATTCTGATGATTTTGTGGCACAATCTTGATCTTCTGGCATTAAATTAACTATGGAAACCTTAAATGGAGCAACTTCTAAAGGCCACCTAATTCCTTTTTCATCATGATAAGCTTCTATAATTGCACCCACAAGTCTTGAAACACCAATGCCATATGATCCCATATGCACTGGAACATTTTTCCCACTTTTATCTTGAACAAATGCGTTTAATTTCTCAGAATATTTTGTTCCAAAATAAAATATATGACCCACTTCAATGCCCTTAGAAATTTTTAAATCTTCATTTGAAATTGGGCAATTTTTTTCATCATGTTGATCATCAACTGCAGCATAAAATGACTGCAACTCATTTGGGTCTATAGTTTCAGGGTTTAGTGTTTCTAATTTTTTATCATAATAAAGTGTACTTTCACCAGTCTTAGCTAGTATTTGAAATTCATGACTTAAGTTACCTCCAATTGGTCCTGTTTCTGCTCTTAAAGAAATTGGTGTTAAACCCATTCTAATAAAAGTTTTTATGTATGCTTTAAACATATTGTCATAAGATTTTTTTGCTTCGTTTTCATCAAGATCAAATGAATAATTATCCTTCATTAAGAATTCTCTTCCTCGCATTACTCCAAACCTAGGCCTAACTTCATCTCGGAATTTCCATTGAATATGATAAAGATTTTTTGGAAGATCTTTGTAAGAATTTATATGTGATTGAAATATATCTGTAATTAATTCTTCATTTGTTGGGCCGTAAAGCATTTCCCTTCCACTTCTATCTGTAATCCTTAACATTTCTTTTCCATAATCATCGTATCTTCCTGATTTAATCCATAAATCAGAAGATTGAATCGTAGGCATAAGCAGTTCTACTGCTCCTGCATTATTTTGTTCCTCTCTAACAATCTGTTCAATTTTTTTTAATACAAGTAGACCTAGAGGTAACCACGAATAAATACCAGCGCTAGATTGTTTAATCATGCCAGCTCTGATCATTAATTTATGTGAAATTATTTCAGCATCTGATGGCGCATCTTTAATAGTGGGAAGAAAAAAGTTAGAATATTTCATTTATTAAATATATTTGATAAATCAAATCCAAATAAAATCAAAAAAAATAAAATTAAAGCTGATATTAATGAAGTTGCTATAAATTTTATTAGAAGATATGGCTTACTTGGAGCACTTTTTGCATGTCCAGATTCTACTTTTTGGGGTACTTTTATCTTAATCGGTAGGAGTATGAAAAATAAAATCCACCAAACAAGGATAAAAATTAGAACATGAGTAAATAGTGCCATTAAGATCGTATTAAATGAACTTCAATTTCTGGTTTTTTTTGAATTGAATTTTTTATAATCTTTCTAAAACTACTTTTAACTAAGTCAGATACTATAAGATCTGATGATTTTTGATCTTTGTTAAGTTTTGTATAGTTTTCTATAAAAAGTATTTTAAAATCATTTTTAATATTTTCTTCATCTATTCCCGGCAATCCTTTTAAAGTAAGTAACATATTTTTATTAATTGAATAGTCATCATCATTGATAATTAAAGAAATTAAAACTAGCCCCTCAAATGAATATTTCCTTCTCTCTTTAATAAAAGCAGATTCAGAGTCGTAAAGATTTTTACCCTCAACAATTAACTTTCCAGTTTCAAATTTTTCTACAATTTTAGGTTCACCTGGTGCAATTTTGAGACATTTTCCATTTTCTAAAATTTTAGTAAATGGTACTTGAGATGAGTAAGATAATTGTTTATGTGCCTCTAGATGCATAGGTTCACCATGCACAGGAATAGATAAGTAAGGTTTTGTCCAATTATACATTTGTTTTATTTCATCTGCATAACCATGACCTGAAACATGTACTAAATCATCATCAGCAGTTACTATCTCAACTCTTTGTCTAATAAGTAAGTTCTTTAAATTATTTATTGATTTTTCATTACCAGGAATATCTCTAGAGCTAAAAATTACTACATCTTCAGGCTCTAAATGTAAATGTTGATGAGAATTATAAGCTATTCTGAAAAGCGCAGATCTTTTTTCACCCTGACTTCCAGTACAAATTATGACTAAATTTTCTCTTGGTATATAAGAAGCTTCATCTTCACTGATAAAAATTTCATCATCTGCAACATAACCACATTTTCTTGCTACTTCGATATTTTTTTTCATACTCCTACCAACAAGAGCGACCTTTCTTTTATTTTTTTTTGCTGCTTGAATAATATTTTTCATTCTTGCAATATTTGAAGAAAAACAGGTAACAACAATTCTATTAGAAAATCTTGAAAATATACTTGTCAGTTCATCTCTAACATCACTTTCAGATTCTGATTTACCAGGCACATTTGCGTTAGTAGAGTCACCTATTAAGGCAAGTAATCCATCATTTCCTAATTTTTCAAATTTTTCTTTTGAAAATGAGTCTCCTAAAGTAGGTGAATGATCTATTTTCCAATCAGCAGTATGAAGTAATGATCCATATGTTGTTTTAATTACTATTGCAGTTGGTTCAGGAATTGAGTGTGTAGTTGGAATAAAACTTATATCAAAATTATTGAGTATTAATTTCTTTTCTAGATTTATCTCTTCTAAAGTAAATCCTTCTACTTTATTGAATTCTTTTAGCCTATTTTCGATAAGAAATTTTGCAAATTTACTAGCATATACAGGACATTTAATTTTATTTGCTAAGAACGCAACAGCTCCTGCATGATCTTCATGACCATGGCTGATAATAATAGCCTCGAGATTATCTTCTAAACTTTCAATATGATCAATTTTTGGTACTAATAAATCTACACCAGGAAACTTTTCATCTGCAAATGAAAGACCTAAATCTATCATTATCCATTTTCCATCACATCCGTAAAGATAACAATTTGCACCTATTTCTCCAATACCTCCAAGAGATAAAAAGTGTAGTCCTTCATTAAAATCATTTAGTTGTAAATTATTACTCATAAAAATGTTTGTTACCGATTTCTTTTATTCCTTCTAATGTCAAATGTTCCATATATATAGGTTTATAAATAATTTTATCCCTAAATATTTTACCTAGACCACCCGTAATATAGACTTTGGGCTTAAAGTTATTCTCCTTAATAATTTGCTTTAATATGCCATTAACTGCATGCAAATAACCAAAATAGAAACCTGATTGAATAGAAGCTGATGTATTATTATTAACAATTTTATTTGATTTTGAGATTTTTGAAGTTTTTATTAACTCAGCATTTTTTAAAAGTGTCTCCATTGAAAGATTTATACCTGGAAAAATTAATCCACCTAAATATTGATTATTTTTAATGACATCAAAAGTAGTAGCTGTACCAAAGTCGAGAATTATACAGTCTTTGATTTTCTTACTATATACATAGGCATAGTTTGCTATTCGATCACTTCCAATTTGATTTAAATTATAATTGATACTATTTCTAAATGATATTTTTTTGGGATTAATTACATAAAATTTGAATTTATTTTTTTGAAAAATATTTTTAAAAATTAAATTTAAAGAAGGTACAACAGAGGACAAGATACAAAATCTATCTTTAAGATTATTAATCAACTTTTTGTTAGATTTAAAAAATTTATTTATTTCTTTTTGTGTAATGTTGATTTTTTTTTCTGTTTTTAATCTAATAATTTTATTTAATTTGTTTTTTGTATAAAAACCTATAACTATATTAGTATTACCTGCATCTATAACAATCATTAAATTATTCTAGCATTATATATATTTTCAAAATTAATATTATTTTTTAAAGTGATTGAACCATCTGGGTTAAGATTATGAAATATTCCTTGTTTTACATTTTGTTCATCAATTTTTAAATTAATATTGCTTCCTAAATATAATAATCTACTTTTATATTCAGTCATAATTTTTTCGTGATTATTTAGCAGTTGTTTAAAATTGTTAAAATACTCTTCCATAATTTCATATACAAAATAAAAATTGTTAATTTCTTTATTGTATTTATTAATATTAGTTGTTGGATAATTTTCAATTTTTGGAGAAGATACTATATTAACTCCAAAACCAGTATTGATATATTTATCACTTTTGATACTAAATATTTCAGAAATTATTCCAGAAATTTTTTCTTTATTAATTAAAATGTCATTTGGCCATTTAATTTGAGTTTTAACATTACAAATATTTTCAATCACAGAACAGATCATATTAGTAATAAAAGCATTATTTAAAAAATGATTTTCTATTGGCAATATATTTTTAGATAAAATAGAAATATAGACATTATTTTTTGGACTTTCCCAAGTTGTACCTCTTCTTCCAAATCCTTTTTTTTGTTCATTTGCCATCAAACATATATTTCTATTATAAATAAGTTTTTTAATCTCTGACATTGTAGAATCTACAGATTCAATAAAATGAAAATCAAAATTGTTTTTATCTAATAGATTTTTAATTTTATCTAATGACATTAATCAAATGGTCAAACTTGCTGATATATTAATCAATAAAGACGGGTAAAATATAAAACAAATAATTATCTTAAATAATAAAAAGCAGAAATTACACTAGCTAGGACACCAAGAACTGAAAGTACATATAATTCCTGTTCAATTGCAGCAATGAAAACATAAAACTTTCCAAAAAATCCTATAAAGGGTGGGATGCCAGCCATAGATAGCATTATTATTGAAATAGAAAGACTAACGATTGGATTACTTTTACTTAACCCTTTTAAATCACTTATATTAATTAAATATTCATTTTTAACTTTTAACGAAAGTAAAATAGCAAAAATAGCAACATTCATTATCATGTATGAAAACATATAAATTGATGCTGCTTTAATTCCATCATCATTTGCGGCAACTAAAGCTATTAAGATATAACCTATATGTCCGATAGAACTATAAGCTAATAATCTTTTAATATTTGACTGTGCTATAGCCGCTATAGCTCCAAGAAACATTGAGGCTATTGATAAAAATAAAATTATTTGACTCCATTCTAAGTAAAAATTTTCAAATGGAACTAAGCAAAAACGATAAATTAAAGCTACTGCAGCAATCTTAGGGACAATAGCAAAAAAACCTGTAATTGAGTTTGGAGCTCCTTCATAAACATCGGGAGTCCACATATGGAAAGGTACGGCTGAAACCTTAAAAGCCAAGCCTACCATCACAAATACAAGCCCAAATATTAGACCTAAATTTAAATTATCATATTTTGATAAATAGAAACTTATATCATCAAAATTCATTGAACCAGTAAATCCATAAATTAAGGAGAAACCATACAAAAGTATACCAGATGATAATGCTCCTAAAATAAAGTATTTTACTCCTGACTCAGCTGATGAGATTGAATCTCTTTTTATTGCTGCAGCAACATATAGAGATAAACTTTGTAGTTCTATTGCTAGATACATGGACATAAGATTATTTGAAGCAATCATTAACATCATCCCAAGTGTAGAAAATAAAAATAAAACAGGAATTTCAAAATTTTTAAGCTTAATGCCTAAGAAATAATCTTTAGAAATGATGATACTAGCTATAGATCCTAATAGAGCTAAAATTTTAAAAAAATTTATAAAAGAAGAGTGGCTAAATAAACTTTTATAATTTGCAAAATTTGATTCACTATCATAGTAAACAAGCAAAATGGTTAATAATAAAACGAAAACTGCTAGATTGGAAGTTTGTCTAAATGCATTCTTTTTTAAAAAAAGCCCAAAAAGTAAGCAAACAAAAGAAGAGCATGCTAAAAAAATTTCGGGTATAAAAAAAATATTGTAAATATTATTTAGCATTGGCTATTTCATAGTTTGTTATAATTAGTTCAAGTGATAATCTCATAGGATCTAAAAATAGATTTGGAAATATACCTAGTAATATTACTGAAATTGCTAAAGGAATTAATATGATTTTCTCTCTTGTGTTTATATCTAAAATATCTGCAAGTTTATTATTAGTTATGGTGCCAAAAATAATTCTTTTATAAAGGTATAGCATGTAAACAGCGGATAATATTATTCCAAAAGCCGCGCCAATAACAACGTAACTTGAAAATTTAAATGCGCCAACAATAACTAAAAATTCTCCAATAAAACCACTAGTCCCAGGTAATCCAACTGATCCCAGCATAAAAATCATGAATACTGTTGCATAAAGTGGCATTCTTTGAACTAATCCTCCGTAAAATTCAATTTCTCTAGTATGCATTCGATCATAAATAACACCAACACATAAAAATAAAGCTGCTGAAACTAGTCCATGACTAATCATTTGCATCATTGCTCCTTCTAAGCCTTGTTGATTCACTAAGAAAATTCCAATTGTTACAATTCCCATATGAGCAACAGATGAATATGCAATTAGTTTTTTAATATCAGTTTGTGCTAGTGCTACTAAGGAAGTGTATACTATGGCAACTATACTTAATGTCATAATTAAAGGAATAAAAAACTCTGTTGCTTCTGGAAGCATACCTAAAGAGAAACGGATAAAACCATATCCACCCATTTTTAAAAGTACTCCGGCTAAAATAACAGATCCAGCTGTTGGAGCTTCAACATGGGCATCGGGCAACCATGTATGAAACGGCCACATAGGAATTTTAACTGCAAAGGAAGCAAAGAAGGCAAGCCATAGAAACAATTGAGTATTATAGGAAAAATAATTACCTTGTAAGAATTCAATACTCATTGAACTTGTATTTCTGTACATCACAATAATAGCAATCAACATGAGTACTGACCCCAAAAGAGTGTAGAGAAAGAATTTAAAAGAAGCATAGATTCTTCTATTACCTCCCCATATACCTATGATTAGATACATTGGTATTAATACTGCTTCAAAAAAAATATAAAATAAAAGTATGTCTATAGAAGCAAACATTCCAATCATTACAGTCTCTAAAAATAAAAAAGAAAGCATGTATTCCTTGACTCTTTTTTTTATATTATTCCAACTAGCTAAAATACAAAGTGGAGTCAAAAATGTACTTAGTAAAATCATAAAAAGTGAGATACCGTCAACTCCAACATGGTAGAAGAAATTAAAATCATCAAACCATCTAAATTTTTCTTCATATTGATAAGACGGATTGGAATAATCAAATTGTAACCAGAGTATTAAACTTAAAATAAATGTTCCTAATGTTGCTAGTAAAGCAGCCCATTTAATATTAATTGATGTTAATTCATCTTCTTTAATAAAAAGAATAATTAAAGCACCAATTAAAGGTAAAAAAATTATTACTGATACTAATGGCCAGTCAATCATTTAGTAATATAAAAACCATGTTAAAATTATTACTAAGCCTCCAAGCATAGCAAAAGCATAATGAAACAAATACCCTGATTGAAACAAACTTACATAAGATGAAGATTTTGAAATAATCCAGGAGACCCCGTTTGGTCCTAAACCATCAATAGTTTTTTCATCTCCTTTTTTCCAGAAAAAGTTTGCCAATTTGAAAAAAGTTAAAACAAATACTTTATGATATAGCTCATCCACATACCATTTATTTTTAGAAAGAGAATATAAAGGATCTAAGTTATAGGAAAGATTTTTTGCTCTGTTTAAATTATTTGAATATATCAACACACAGACAAGAATTCCAATTGCAACAGCCGATTTTGATATTAATGATTGCGTAAGAGGAAGATATTTATGAGAGCTTTCTGTTAATAATATTGCATTATCCCAAAATTCTTTTTTGTAATATCCAATAAAATAATCAGCAAAGAATATTCCAGAAAAAATAGAACCAATTGCAAGAATAAATAATGGAACTGTCATTACTAAAGGTGATTCATGGGCGTGATCATATGTTTTATTATTTGATCTATTTTCACCATGAAATGTTAGGAATAATAATCTCCATGAATAAAAAGCAGTAAGTAAAGCAGTTAAAATACCTACTAAATATGCAAAGTATGCTATTCCATTTGAAGCATAGAAAGCATTTTCTAAAATACTTTCTTTTGAATAGTAACCAGATAGATATGGGAAACCAATAATTGCAAGAGATCCAATCCACATCATTGTAGCAGTAAAAGGTATTTTTTTGAAAAGTCCCCCCATTTTTCTCATATCCTGTTCATGATGCATTGCGTGAATTACAGAACCTGCAGAAAGAAATAGAAGAGCTTTAAAAAAGGCATGGGTTGTTAAGTGAAATATTGATGCATTATAAGCACCTACACCTGCTGCGAAAAACATATATCCTAATTGACTACATGTTGAATATGCAATGACTCGTTTAATATCATTTTGCGTTAAGGCTATAGAGGCAGCAAAAATAGCTGTGGCTGCACCAATAAAAGTAATGAATAAATTAGTAAATGTAGCAAATTCATAAAGAGGACTCATTCTTGCAACTAAGAATACACCAGCTGTTACCATTGTTGCAGCATGTATTAGTGCAGATACAGGAGTAGGTCCCTCCATGGCATCGCTGAATCTTTATGGTGCCAAAAACCAATTAATAAATATGAGGCTAGCCCAACACCTTCCCAACCAAAGAACATTTGCAGCAAGTTATTACTTGATACAAGAACAAGCATAAAAAAAGTAAATAAGCTTAGATAACCCATAAATCTTATTTTTGATGGATCTTCTTCCATATAGCCTATTGAATATAAATGAACACAAGCAGAAACAGTTGTAACCACAATGAACATCACAGCAGTTAAAGTGTCTAATCTAATTGACCAATCAACAATAAAGTTTCCAGAAGTGATCCAGTTAAGAATAAAAATTATTTCAGTTTCCTTATTATTAATAAACTGAATGAATATTATCCAAGAAAATAAAGTACAAAGAAAAAGGATTGAAGTTGTTGATATTTGATAAACCTTATAGTTAAACTGTTTACCGAGTAAAAAACAAAAAAGAAAACCAAGTAGAGGTAAAAATATAATTGAGGTTGCCATCTACTATCCCTTAAGCTGATTAATTTTATTTACTTCTATTGATCCTAAATTTCTAAAAAATACTACAAGTATGGCGAGTCCAATTGCTGCTTCAGCTGCTGCAACGGTAAGTGTAAGCATTGCGAAGATTTGCCCTGAAATATCATTAATATATGCTGAGAAAGCAATAAAATTAATATTTACTGACAACAAGATGAGTTCTATAGACATTAAAATTATAATTAAATTTTTCTTATTTAAAAATATTCCTAAAACACCTAAGGTAAAAATAATTGCGCCGAGAAAAAGATAGTGTTCAAGAGTAATCATTAATTAAATTCCTTCGCCTATTTTTACTTTTTTCTTTTCTATAGCTGTTGATGCATCAACTGTATTTTGAGAATCTATATTTTGCCTTTTAACACCACCTTTATCTCTTAATGTAAGTGTAATAGAGCCAATCATTGCGACTAATAAAATTATCCCACATATTTGAAATAAATAAAAATATTCAGTGTAGAGTATTTGCCCAATCATTTTTGTATTTTCCACTTCATTAACTATAGGTTGTAGTGGTGTTTGATTGTTATAAATATTAGACGATCTATCTGTTAAAAAAAGTATTCCAAGTTCAATTACTAGAACTATCCCTAATAATGCTCCAAAAGGTAAATATTGCAAAAAACCTTCTCTCAACTTTACAAAATTTATATCAAGCATCATTACAACAAATAGAAAAAGGACGGCAACAGCTCCAACATATACAACGACAAGGATCATTGCCAAAAATTCAGCACCTAATAAAACAAAGAGTCCTGATGCGTTAACAAAGCTTAAAATTAAGAACAAAACTGAATGAACTGGATTTTTTGCACTTATAACCATTAGAGCAGAAAGAACTGCAACAGATGAAAAAAGATAAAATGTTAATGAATAAAGAACCATTCTTATCTATATTTTCTATCGAGATGAATATTTTGAGCAATTTCTTGCTCCCATCTATCTCCATTTTCTAAAAGTTTATCTTTATTATAAATTAATTCTTCTCTTGTTTCAGTGGCAAATTCAAAATTTGGTCCTTCTACTATCGCATCAACTGGGCAAGATTCTTGACATAAACCACAGTAAATACATTTAGTCATATCTATATCATATCTTGTTGTTCTTCTGCTTCCATCCTCTCTTGGCTCTGCTTCAATTGTAATTGCCTGAGCAGGACATACTGCTTCACAAAGTTTACATGCGATACATCTCTCTTCCCCACTTGGATATCTTCTCAAAGCATGCTCGCCTCTAAAACGTGGGCTTAATGGACCTTTTTCGTGAGGATAATTTATTGTAACTTTAGATTTAAATATGTATTTGAAAGTTAAAAATAGTCCTTGAAATAATTCAAATAAAGTAAAAGATTTAATTAATTTATACATATTAATTTGGCAGCATGTCAAAATATACTAAAAAACCAGAAGTTGCCACAACCCAAAACAAAGAAAACGGTAGAAAAACTTTCCATCCAAGTCTCATTAACTGATCATATCTATATCTTGGGAAAGTTCCTCTAACCCAAATAAATAAAAATAATATAAATATTACTTTCACAGTAAACCAGATTACTCCAGGAACAACATTTAATGGGTATACATCAAATGGAGGAAGCCATCCGCCTAAAAAAAGAATGACAGTCATAGAAGACATTAAAATCATACTCGCGTATTCACCTAAAAAAAATAATACAAATGAAGCAGATGAATATTCAGTAAAAAATCCTGCAACAAGTGTTGATTCATCTTCAGGAAGATCAAAAGGTAATCTATTTGTTTCAGCTAACGCAGAAATAAAAAAAATAATGAACATAGGTAATAATGGAATTGCAAACCATACAGTCTGCTGAGCTAAAACTATCTTTGATAAATTTAAAGAACCTACACATAATAATACTGTAATTATTACAAATCCAATAGATACTTCATATGAAACCATTTGAGCAGCTGATCTTAATGCTCCTAGAAAAGGATATTGAGAGTTACTAGCCCATCCAGCCATTATTATTCCGTATACTCCAAGAGATGATACTGCAAACAGATACATGATACCTACGTTAATATCAGAGACTACCCATCCTGGAGCAAAAGGTATTACTGCCCAACCTGCTAAGCTAAGTACCATTGTTATTATGGGTGCTAAAATAAAAACAATTTTATTTGATCCACTAGGTATAATATTTTCTTTAGTAATAAGTTTTAATGCATCAGCAAAGCTTTGTAATATACCAAAAGGCCCTACTATATTTGGACCTCTTCTTAATTGAATTAGGGCTAAAACTTTTCTTTCAGCATAAACTAAAAAAGCTACAGATATTAAAACTGGCACAACAACAGCAAGTATTTGGGCAATGATTATTAACCCTGTAATTAATATATCATAAGTCATCTAATTATTATGCTGCCTTATTTAAAATATCTTTAGTACATTTTGCCATTGTTTCAGAAGATCTAGAAATAGAATCATTCATATAAAAATTTTCAATGTTATATTTAATTTTAATATTCTCAATTTTATTATTTTTAGCAAAAGTTATTTCGCCAATAGAATTAACTTCATTTAAGAGAGCAAATTGACCATAGGTACTTGTAAGCTCATTTCGAAGCTCCCCAAGATTATTAAAATTTAAATTTTTTTCAAATAAGTCACTTAAAACTCTAAAAATTTTCCACTCCTCTTTTGCTTCACCTATTGGATTATGACACTTAGTTGTTTGAATAACTCTACCTTCTATATTCATATAAGTAGAACTTTTCTCAGTATATGCAGGGGTTGGTAAAATTATATCAGCTATAGATGCTGAAACATCTCCATGATGACCAAGATAAACAACAAAAGCATTTTCAAATGTTGAAAAATTTATCTCATCTAACCCCATTAAGAAAACTACAGGCTTTGTTTTATCAATATGTTTTTTTAATTGTTTATTGTAATCATTATCAAATTTTTTATTATAAAATTTCAAATCTAATGCTCCTACTCTAGAAATATCTTGGTTAAGAATATTTAATGGATTTATATTTTTATTTTTTTGAATTTTTTTCGCAATTAATCCTGCAGTTTCTAATATTTTTTTTCCATGATCATTATTTATTGCTGAAGTACCTAATATTATAAGTGGGTTTTTTGCAGATTTTAAAACTTTATTGAATTCAGATTTATTATTAGATAATTTATTAAGGTAATCTAAAGAATCAGATAAATGATGATAATCGTAAGTAAGATCTAATTTAGGACCTATAAGACCAATTTTGCAGTTATTTTCAATATATGCCTTTCTAATTCTAGCGTTTAGTACCGCTGCTTCCCATCTAGGGTTTGATCCGATTAAAAGAATAGCATCAGCCTTTTCAATTTCTTGAATTGTTGAATTAAATTTATAACTTGAAGATGAATTATCGATAATTTGTGTATTATCAAATCTGCAATCATAGTTTTTTGATTTTAGTGAATTGCTAAATTTTTGTGCGGAATATAAAGTTTCAATATCGGTAAACTTACCAGATAGGAATACAGTATTTTCTTTACCTCTTTTTGTAATTTCTTTTTTTATTAATTCAAATGCATTATCCCATGAAGATTTTTGGAGTTTTTTATTTGATTTAGAATATACATTATCCAATCTTTGACTTGAGAGTCCATCAACTGCAAATCTAGATTTATCACTTATCCATTCTTCATTGGTTTCTTCATTTATTCTAGGAAGAGCTCTTAAAACTTTTTTTCCTCTTGTATCAATCCTTATACTTGAACCTATACCATCGAACACATCAAATGTTTCTGTCTTGGTTAGCTCCCATGGTCTAGATTTAAATGCATATGGTTTACTTGTTAAAGCACCTACGGGGCATAAATCAATTACATTTCCAGATAATTCTGACTCAATAGTTTTTTCTAAGTACGTCGTGATCTCAGCATTTTCACCTCTGCCAAGTAATCCTATATCATCAACACCCGCAACTTCTGTAGAAAACCTTACGCATCTTGTACAATGTATACATCTTGTCATAATTGTTTTGACAAGTGGTCCCATATTTTTATTTTGAACTGCTCTTTTATTTTCTTCATATCTAGTTTTATCAAAACCATAATACATCGCTTGATCTTGAAGATCACATTCTCCTCCTTGATCACAAATAGGGCAATCCAATGGATGATTAATGAGAAGAAACTCCATTACACCTTTTCGAGCTTTTTTAACTGTTTCTGTTTTTGTTTTTATAACCATTCCATCTGCAGCTGGCATGGCACATGATGCAATAGGTTTTGGAGCTTTTTCCATTTCTACTAAACACATTCTACAGTTTCCTGCTATTGAGAGTTTTTCATGATAACAAAATCTTGGAATTTCAGTTCCTGCTTGTTCACAAGCTTGCATTACGGTCATGCCGTTTTCAAATTCGTATTCTTTATTATCAATTGTTATCTTTGGCACTAGGCTACTCTTCTATTTCTTTCTTGAATTCTTTTTTCAATTTCAGGTCTAAAGTGTCTAAACAAACCTTGAATAGGCCAAGCAGCAGCATCACCTAAGGCACAAATAGTATGACCTTCAATTTGCTTAGTCACATCTAAAATTTTATCAATATCTTGATGTTCAACATTTCCATGAACCATTTTTTCCATCATTCTGTACATCCATCCAGTACCTTCTCTGCAAGGTGTACATTGACCGCAGCTTTCATGTTTATAAAAATGTGATAATCTAGCTATTGCTTCAACAATATCTGTTGATTTATTCATTACAATAACAGCAGCAGTTCCTAATCCACTTTGAACTTCTTTTAGGCTATCAAAATCCATTTTAACTGCTTTTCAATGAGATCTTTCAGTGGTATGCCCATTTCTTCTTCTACATTACATGGATTATTTACGTGTCCAGAGATACTAAAAATTTTTGTACCTGTATTATTTGCACTACCTAAATTAGCAAACCATTTAGAACCACGTCTTAAAATAGTTGGCGAGACGGCAATTGTTTCAACATTTGTAACTGTTGTAGGACATCCATATAAACCTGCACCAGCAGGAAATGGAGGCTTTAATCGGGGCTGACCTTTTTTACCCTCTAAACTTTCAAGTAAAGCAGTTTCTTCACCACAAATATATGCTCCTGCTCCTCTGTGAAGATAAATATCAAAATCCCACCAAAATCCCACCCTGTACCACATGCATTTTTACCAATTAAATTATTTGCGTAGGCTTCATCTATTGCTTTTTGTAAATTAGAAGATTCAGAATAATATTCACCCCTTATATAAATATAACAAGTATGTGCATGCATAGCAAAGGCAGCAACTAAACAACCTTCTAAAAGAAGATGTGGGTCGTTTCTCATAATCTCTCGATCTTTACATGTGCCTGGCTCTGACTCATCTGCATTAACAACTAGGTAATGATCTTTTCCAGAGTCTTTTGGCATAAATGACCACTTAAGTCCCGCAGGGAAACCTGCTCCTCCCCTTCCTCTTAATTGACTATTTTTAATTTCCTCAACAATTTTTTCGCTACCCATTTTAATAAGTTCTTTAGTATTTGACCAAATACCTCTTTTTTTGGCACCTTCTAATTTCCAGTCTTCAAAACCGTATAAATTTTTAAAAATTTTATCTTTTTCCTTAAGCATCAAATTTTCTTTCAGGTTGTGATGATTTTCTACCAATTTGTGAACCTACTTTTATTGATTTATTATCTTTTAAATCTTGAAGTATTTTTTTAAAACTCTCTTCATCTAAATCTTCATAATAATCATCATTGATCTGGACCATAGGAGCATTGCAACATGCACCTAAGCATTCAACTTCAACAACTGTAAATATTTCATCATCACTTGTCTCGCCAATATTAGTTTCGCAAACTTCTTGTGCAACTTTAGACAGTTTATCACTCCCTCTTAACCAACAAGGTGTCGTTCTACAAATTTGGACAAAATTTTTACCAATAGGTTCTAAATTAAACATCGAATAAAAAGTGGCAACTTCCAACACTCTTATATAAGACATACTTAGAGTTTCAGCTACTTTTTCCATTGAGTTTTTACTTAGCCATCCATTATTTTGTCTTTGTGCTAAATCAAGTAAAGGAATAACTGCGCTTTGAATACGGTTTGATGGATATTTTTTTATTATTTCAGAAATTTTTTTAAAATTTTCTGATGACCATTCAAAATTATCATTAATTTTTTTATATACTTTATTATTTGTACCAGGATGATGCATTATCTATCTATCTCTCCAAAAACAATATCTAAGCTACCTAGTATAGCGGCTATGTCAGCCATTAAGTGGCCTTTAGATAAATGATCCAATGTTTGAAGGTGTGCAAAACCTGGTGCTCTTATTTTACATCTATATGGTTTACTAGATCCATCAGAAACAAGGTAAACGCCAAATTCACCCTTTGGAGCTTCTACTGCACTATAAACTTGACCAGCGGGAACACGGTAACCTTCAGTGAAAAGTTTAAAATGATGAATTAAAGCTTCCATTGATTTTTTCATTTGATTTCTTTTAGGAGGTGTAATTTTATTATCCTCAATTGATATTGGACCTGGTTTGATTTTATTTAAACATTGGTTAATAATACTAATGCTTTGTCTCATTTCCTCTATGCGAACCAAATATCGATCAAAACAATCACCTTTTTTTCCAACAGGAACTTCAAAATCAACTTGATCATAGGCGTCATAAGGTTGAGATCTTCTTAAATCCCATGCTACACCTGCACTTCTTAATACAGGACCAGAACACCCCCATTCAATTGCTTCTGACTTTGAAATTATTCCTATATCAACTGATCTTTGTCTTAAAATTCTGTTATTAGTAAGCAAGCTTTCAAGATCATCAATAAATTTTGGAAGAGTTTTAAAATGCTCAAATAATTTTTCTTCCATTCCTTCTGGCATATCCTGATGAACGCCGCCAGGTCTAAAATAGGCTGCATGAAATCTTGCTCCAGATACGGCTTCATGAAACTCCAAAAGCTTTTCCCTTTCTTCAAAACACCATAAAAAAGGTGTCACTGCACCAATGTCAGCAGCATAGGCAGGTATATTTAATAAATGATTTAGTATTCTAGTAATTTCCTAGGAGATTTTCAGTTGCCAATGCAAAAGCATGTTCTTGACACATTGGTGAAACGTAATCAAGTCTATCAAAATAAGGGACAGCCTGAAGATAAGTTTTATATTCAATTAATTTTTCTGTCCCCCTATGTAACAATCCGATGTGTGGTTCTGCTCTTTGAACTACTTCACCTTCAAGCTCAACTACTAAACGTAAAACACCATGCGCAGCTGGATGTTGAGGGCCAAAGTTAATTGTAGTTGTATTAAGCTCTACTTCTTTCATTTAATTTTCACCAGTAGATTTCTCATCACCAAAAAGTTTGTTTTCCATTCCTTCCCAAGGAGATTCACTATCGAAATTTCTAAATTCTTGAGTTAACTTAACAGGCTCATATATTACTTTTTTTTCAAGGTCATCGTAGCGAACTTCTGTATGTCCTGTTAAAGGAAAATCTTTGCGCAACGGATAACCTTCAAAATTGTAATCCGTCATTATCCTTCTTAAATCAGGATGGTTAATAAATTCAATTCCAAATAAATCATAACATTCTCTTTCATACCAATCCGCAGATTTGTGAATATTTGTTATTGATTCTATGTTTTCATTTTCTTTAATAAAAGTTTTAAGAATAATTTTTTTATTTTTTGTTAAACTTTGCAAAATATAAATCAAATCAAATCTAAATTCTCTTGAAGGATAGTCTACAGCTGTAATATCTAATAATTGATTGAAATTAAGCTCAGTGTTATCTCTTAATTCGTTAAAAATTTTTATAATATTATTTTTTTCAAATTCTATTTCTAACAAATTATTATTCTCTAAAACATTATTTATGCCATCTATTTTAGTAAGAAATTTAATCATATAAAATTATCTTTTAAATTTATTTTCTCTTCTAATTTTTTTCTGTAATTGCAATATACCGTAAACTAATGCTTCTGCTGTTGGGGGGCATCCTGGTACGTAAACATCAACGGGAACTATCCTATCACACCCTCTAACTACTGAATAAGAATAATGATAATATCCTCCTCCATTTGCACAAGAGCCCATTGATATAACCCATCGAGGTTCTGGCATTTGATCATAAACTTTTCTTAAAGCTGGAGCCATTTTATTTGTTAATGTGCCAGCAACTATCATTACATCAGATTGTCTTGGACTTCCTCTTGGTATTACTCCGTAACGATCAAGATCATATCTTGCCATGTAAGAATGTATCATTTCTACTCCACAACATGCCAATCCGAATGTCATAGGCCATAAGGAACCGGTTCTAGCCCATGTGAGAATTTTATCGTAGCTAGCAACTAAGAAACCTTTAGAGGATAATTCTGTGTTTAGAGTATCATCAACAATTTTTTTTGCTTCATCTACTCCCATTCTAGTGCTCCTTTTTTCCATTCGTAAATAAAACCAATGGTTAAAACTGTTAAAAAAATCATCATTGACCAAAAACCAAACAATCCAATTTTACCAAGTGTTATTGCCCATGGAAACAAGAAGGCAACTTCTAAATCAAAGATAATAAATAAAATTGCTACTAAATAAAATCTTACATCAAATCTTCCACGAGCATCGTCAAAAGCCTCAAATCCACACTCATAAGCAGACAATTTTTCTTGATCTGGCTGAGAGTCTCCAACTACAAAAGATAATAAAGTCATTCCAACAGCCAATGCCAAAGCTATGAAAATAAAAATTAGTATGGGTAAATATTCAAATAGAAATTCTGACACTATAATCTCACAATTAAATTAGTAATGTATTTAACGATTTATTCAATAATAACAATGTGTCTCATTGCGACTTTAGTACACAAAAAACACTGAAATAAGTGGCGCGAGAGACGGGATTCGAACCCGCGGCCTCTGCCGTGACAGGGCAGCGTTCTAACCAGCTGAACTACTCCCGCGCATGGTGGGTGTTGAGAGACT
>LUMT01000193.1_pt1 | contig 18744 bp, 28 predicted proteins | sample 729741 | NCBI WGS metagenome assembly LUMT01 (sample SAMN03860299, study PRJNA289734) | marine metagenome | biome: seawater column; feature: ocean; material: water; isolation source: Red Sea water column Station 192 - depth 50m | place: Saudi Arabia: Red Sea | collected 2011-10-15 | depth 50 m
TAATTGAATAGCATTATACCTTGAATTACCTTCATTTACAACAAAATTAAAATTAAATTTTAGCAAGCCGTCTTCTTCATTAAATGTAACTTTACCATAAGTATAAATTACACCTTTGTATCGACCTTCTTTTATTTTTAAATGAATTAAATTATCACTTGGTCTTTCTATGTATTCAACTGTTTTTTCTGTTATCTTACGTCTCATTATCGTCACCCGTAATCATAGCAACATGACCAACTGAGTATCTATCTTTGATAGCTTTTTCGAAGTCAGTCTTTTCAAATACATCTTTCCAAAAATCAGCAGTTAGTGTTTCTTTCATACGTTTGTTACCCGATAGTTCTTCTCCCGTTTCGGGATTGACTGCCTGATACCAACCGACTTTAGGTTTTCTAACATAACCAAGTTCTAAACCAACTTCAGTAAGACCCGACCATTTTTCGATACCACCTTCCCATGTTACAGAGATAGGAATCTTTGATTTTTCTTTTACGAATCGAGACTTCTCTACATTGATTACAAAGTTATAACCTTTAACTTGTGTTCCGTCTTTTTCTTGTTGACGACCAATAATCCATACATTATCAGCTGAGTACATAATACCCGTACCACCCGATACAACTGCTTTAGGAAACAAACCAATTTCTTGATAAGTATGATTGACAGCAAGTAAAGGAACATTCTTCATTGTAAGATATGGCGTAACCATACGGAATAAACCTTTAAGTGCTTTTGCACGAGACATATCAGCAACTGACTTTTCACTTAACGCGTCTTCTAACTCTTTTTTTGAAGCTAAGTTACCAACAGAGTCAATCATGATAACAACTTTATCACCACGTTCTATCTGTTCTAATTGTCCAACTAAATCAAACTTAAGTTGTTCTACATTCGGTACGGGTGTATGTAACACACGATTAGTATCAATACCAAATGCTTCAAAGTAAGCTTGAGGTGAACCAAACTCAGAATCATAAAATAGAAGAACTGCATCTTCATGTTTCTTTAAATATGCTGCAGCCATCAATAATCCAAAAGAAGTTTTGAAATGTTTAGATGGGCCAGCCAATACTGTTAGTCCCGATGTAAGACCACCATCAATTGAACCCGATAGTGCTACATTTATCATTGGAACAGATGTTTGACAAACATCTTTTGTAGAATAGAGATTACTGTCACTTAGTACGTCAGCTCCCTCTATCTTTGAATTTTTCTTTAATTTATCTAATAGAGACATATTTATCCTTTATTTAAACACCTATATTCTACCATAATAGGATTAGTTTGTAAACTTATTTATACTAAAAATTCTTCTAAACTAGTTGAAGGATGTTCTACTTCATATGATTGTTTAGTATTATCTTGTTTAATAAATGGTACAGGCAGTGTGTCTAATCTTCCTTCTAGATAGTCTTTTATATTTTCTGCCATATGTGCTGCAGTACATACAGGTACATTCTGACAGATCATATTAGCATTTTTCTTACCACCTTGTAATTGAAAGTCATCAGGCATCTTCATTAATGCCAATGCTTCACGGAATGTGATAAATCTATCTTCAATAGGATGACATAACGATGTAGGTAAATGTCCTACAAATGCACCTATACGTTGTTTAGGAAATACGAGTCCTCGTCTCATTATACCACCACCTACTTTAGTAAGCTTGTCATACTTTCTACGACACGATGCTGCAAACCTTTCGTACTTCTCTCCTTCTTTAGTATCAGCCCATTCTGCAAGAACCTTATAACTATTCTCGAATCCGTATGTATCTTCTACTATATCATTTGTTGATGCAGTCTTTTCTAATTGTGCAACAAACTCTTTATGAGATAATTTACCTTCGAATATAACTTCTAGAATATGTTGATACATTGGGTCATCAGTTGGAACTTTATTACTGATAACAGCATTCATAGGGTCATCCTCTGATACCTTTGCATTTAGAATAATATCAGATGCATGTTCCATTGGTTCATTATAATATCTAAATAATGGAACACATTCATCTTTCCAAAAAAAGTAAAAAGACCTTTGACGTACTTGGCCAATACCGTGTAACATTGATTTAGTACGATACAAAGAAAATGTATATCCAAACTCCTCTGCTATCTTTCTAAGTTTGGCTACTACGGGTATTCCCATTTTACCAGCAAGATGAGGAGAGTTTTCACCCCAAAGAACTTTTGGTTTTACTTCTCTTAAAACATATCTAGATGATTCAATCATCCAATCATTATTATGATTATCACTAGAAGCTGTTGGACTTAGTGTTGATAATCCAGCACATGGACAAACAGAGTTTACTATGTCTACTTGACCACCATGACTTGCTCCTTCATCTAATACATGGTAAGGTACTTCATGATTATAATAATTTAATAATTGTGAATCGTTTGCTCCAAATCCACTATACGACAAAATGTATTCGGGTCTTTTACCAAATACCTTTTCCATTGCTATTGTTTCACCACCGATTAGTGGTATTATACTTGCATAATTATAGTTAGTGCTCACAGCATTGCCCTTTCGTTTTGTCTTCAATATCTTGTATTTCATCTGTTAGTTCGTTAAATTTATTTATAGTATTTAAATAGGGTTTCACAATCTCTCGGTATTCTGTCATTCTAATTAAATTAGCTAATTCATCTTTTAATGAATCATACTTTGGTAAATCTTTCCGTTGATTATATTCTTCGATAGTGTTTATATCTTTCATATACTCTTCAACTTTTTCTAAAGTTTTTGATACATTATAAATTGGTTCTTTTTCATTATAAGTCTTAAGTGCTTTTTCATATTCTTCAGTGCTTAGAATTTTTTGTCCACCTGCAACTGATCCATCTAAACCACAATAGTTATGTAACTTACTAGGAAAGAAATCTCCATCTTGTGGTTTAGTAATATGTCTTAATGCACTTTTGGTTTGACTAAAACTAATAAAATCGGGAATTAAATCATTACGGTCTATAAAATTTAAATATCTAATTCCGAATGCAGTAACGGGGTCATCATATTTGTATATACCACATTTAAATCCATGTTGAGCACATTGTGTTTGTATTACATTATTGAATTCATTAATGATACCTTTATTACCACTAAATGCTTTACCTGCACTTCGTTTTCCCGACCTTCCAACTATTCTTTCTTGAAGTTGTTCTACAGTGTCATAATAGTATGATTCCCATAGTTGTTTGTTAAAACCATAGTTATTTTTTAAGTATTCGGGTTTAAAAAATTTACCTCCCGTTAATACAAATCCTTCACATATTAAATTCCAAAAACGATACTTGTCATACAGAAGTTCTTTTACTTCATGTTTATGGTCAATACCTTCAAGATTTAATAAGCCTGATGGTGATTTTAAAACCTTACCAATGATTGCAATACGAGGTGTCTTAAATTCAATTGCAACACACTGTTCTACTTCACTATCGACTTTAGTATTAAATGTTTCATACTCATATTTGTCACACAAAAATAATAATAATTGTGCAACACGAGTTCCTTTACCTGTGCCTGATACACCTTTTAATTGACAATAACTACTTTCCATCTAATTTAATCTTTCTTGATTCTTCTGGCAATTCTGTTTTTAGTAACTCCCAACCAAACTGCCACGGATTGTATTGATAAACTTCTACACCAGCTTCTTCCATATACTCAACTGCTTTTTTACAGCCTTCTATCCATTCTTCTTTTGCAGTTTCAACTTCTGGCATGACTACTCTTGTTACACCGACTTGTACTAAACCTTTCCAACATTCCTCACAAGTAGGTAAACCCGATATATAAACAGTAGAGCCTTCTAACGATTGTCCATGTCTACATGCATTATAAATCATATTCTTTTCAGCATGTATTGTTTTTTTCAATTTAATTTCTCTATCTTCGTAATCTCTTTTATCATCCGATATGCCGACAGGAAACCCATTGTACCCTGTTGCAATGACTCTACGATCTTTGACTGCAATACAACCAACTTGCGTAGACGGGTCTTTCGACCAATGACTAATAAACAACGCAAGGTTTTTAAATCTTAAATCCCATTTATCTTTCATTTATATATTCAAAAGCTGTACCATCTGTTATTTCATCTATTGTGAATTGACAGTTTGCAACTTTACTCATCCATTCGTATAATTGTTTTTTATCTACTGTTTTTTTATTTTCTTTTAATAAATCTAAATCATTAGAACATATTGAATTTGCTATGTTTCTTTTATCACAAATCACGGGAATATTATTTATAATACCATCTAATGATGTTAAACTCATGCCTGTTACAACACAACTTGCTCCCTCTAAATCTTCTTCAATCGTTGTCATAGGTGGTTTACCAAATTCTTTTTTTGATCTTTTAATTCTAACTTTTATTTCATTATTGCATTTACTTCTAATCATATCATATGTTTTTGTTATCCATTGATTTTGTGAAAGACCATACACACATTTACACATTGTTTCTGAAGATGGCGTAAGTAAAATGTGGCCTGATGAATCTATTTCTTTTGATTTATAATTTTCTAATATATTATATGATACTAAAGAATCTAATTTAGTAACACCTGGCTTAAATATTTGTTTTAATCTATTATCATCTGTCGAAACATTTTTTAAATTATGATGAATAGAATTTTTACACAATCTCCAATATACATGATTAAAATCGGGTGGATTTGTTTTCATATGATTTGATAGATAACCAATATCTATCATGCACCAATTTTTATATTTTTTTATTTTCTGAAAATTTACTCCTCTTAATCCCCAAAATAATATTAATTCTTTTTCGGGGCCATCATAATACTTTTTAAATGCATCAGAAATATACTTAAGTAAATCTGAAGTATTACTCCATTTATAATTAGTGTAATGTGGTATAATTTTAGTCATTATGACCAACGTGTTTCTTTTATAAATTTAAAATGTCTTTCATACACATGAAGTGAACCAACATTCCAATAGATAGGGCCAGGTTCATATCTTGTATATGTATCTATTTCTAAATCGTCAATAAGTTTATCTCTAACGTATGTTTGCCAAGCTAAGTCATTGTTGTATCCAAATACAGCATCATTAGACCTCATATAAACAGAAGTAATTAATGTATTACCACGAATAAAATATTGTACATTATTAGTACAAATAAAATCATTCATACCATTCTTCCAAGCATCTAACCATATTGTAGGTCTAGTGTAAATCATAGTAGCCCTACGTGAATCGGGATTCTCACCTAACTCCATACGAACATTATCATATTGACATATATTATCTGAAGACCAAATAAGATGTCCATAATTAGAATTAATAATACCATTCTCGTCTGCAACATCTTTCCATATCTGTGGAGTATCGCCAGGAATGTCATTTACATTAAGTGACTTTGATTCATACCATTCGATTTCTCGTTTAATATAATCTTCATTTGGTTCTCTGATAATATAAGGTTCATCTGCTTGAAAAGATGCATTAATAATCTCAACAGTTTTACAACCACTTTTATCTGTAGTATAATCTTTGAATCTATGAATTGATTCAATCTTTTTTCTTATATCTTCAACTCTATGCATTTCGTTTCCGTTTTTTGTTACGTGCTTCTTTTTTAATTTGAGATGGTTTTTTATAAAATCGTTTATCTTGTATTGATTGCATAATACCTTCTCTTTCCATTAATTTTTTTAAACGTCGTAAAGACTTTTCTACATTTTGTCCACGTTTAACTTTGACTTCAACTGTCGGCTGTCTCATCTTTTTTCATTTCCCTATTTAAATAATCTTTAGAACCATCTTGTCCATCAATACCTTGACGACAATACGCAACAATAAAAGATGAATAATTAATTAAGTCTTTAGCCGAATCTTCGAGTGATTCAAAGTTAGGATTGTAACTTGGGTCGTTCTCCATTCCTTCAACTACTGAATACATACGAAGTACTTTAGCCCACACAATATCAAGAATAGTTGCAACACCTCTAGGATAATACATATTCTGATGAATACGACTATCGGGGTTGTTGTAATCTTGTGACTTCTTTATCTGAAGCTCAGCACATTCTTGTAATACTTTGATGGACTCCTTCTGTGCATTTTTGTTATCTACCATAATATATATACTACCTTATTTTTCAATGTTTGTAAACTAAAAAGTACGATGAATATCGAGTTGTCGATATACATATTGTACACACTTTGATTGTGCAATACAATCTTCAACAGCATTGTGTGCTTTAAAATCTATTTTTTCTTTTAGGTTTTCGGGAACTAATCCCGTAATTGTACGGGCATCTCGTTCTAACCAAAATTTCCATGGGACATCTAAATCTATTTCTCTGAATAATGATTTCATAATTGGAAAATCAAATGATGGGCCTTGACACCAAATCTTATTACAATCTTTTATCCATTCATGTAAGTAATCATGAGCTTCTTTTACAGTGCATCTTCCTTCTTCAGAGAATGCTGCTTCTTTAACTTCTGTTGGTTGTGTTCCCCACCACTTAAGAGTACTATCTTCAATGTGACGACCTCTTTCAATCTGTTCTGTAGTATCAATTTTTAGATGTACTTTTTCAAAAGGTTCAGTATTTTTAAATGGATTAAATTTACATCCCCCTATCGTAAGAACAACTGCGTTATTCTCTGTTGATAGGGTTTCTAAATCTAACATTGCATGATTTACCATCGTCTACCACCTGACCGTAAAGATGTAAATGTCATATTAATACGTTTTTCTTTTTCTCGTTGATATTCATCTTTGTATATATTTGTGTATGAACCACGAGATACACTTCTCATTCTATCAGACCGTTGCTGACAAGTTCCTGCTCTACTCATAGATATAATCCTTCACTGTTAATAGATATATACTATCATATACTGTGGAGAAAGTAAACAATTAATTTAAATTATTTTTATATTCTGCAGAAGCATTGTCAAATGAAATTTTTGATCTAATGTATGATTTACCGTACGGGCCCGTCCAATGAATAATTTTTTTATTTGGATTATCTTGACCTTTTGCAAGTTGTATTCTTAACCATTGATAAATCATTGGAAGTTCTACTACACTTTCGTGTAAATTGCCTGTAGATAAAAGTTTATGTAATATTTCTTGGTCACCTCTACCCACGTGTTTTTTAATACCATTTTGTCTAGGTAAACACCATCTGTTCCAAATCTTTAAAATTCTTGGTATGTCTTTAACAGCAACTACACCTGTAGCAAACCATTTTGTATTTGAGTCTCCTGGCTCTCTTGTTCTACATGGATCATCAGTAAGACCAATGTTTGTTCCATCAACATAATCAAAAATGTCACTTATATCAGCAATTACTTCACAATCAATATCAACCCAACACTTATATTCATATGGGGCTTGTATTAATGTATGAGGTTTATAAAACCAAGCACACTTTTTATGTTGAGGGTATTCTAAAACACGGTCTGCATTTTGTTTCATCCATTTATTCCATGCTGGAGTAACACCAAAATCAGCTATAGTTATGTCTACTTTTTTACCATGATGTTTACGCACATTATTTACCCACCAAGGTAATAAGTCCACTAAATTATTATCTACACCTGTTATAATCGTTTTATTTTGTTTCATTATGTTTCTCCATCAAAGTTTTTTTGTTCTAGATAAGGTAGTAATCTTTGTAAAGGTCTTCCCGAAGCAATTTCGTCAGAAGTCCATTCAGTATAAGCTAAATCATTTAACCATTGTCTTCGGAGAGTATCTTCGGGAATAATGGGATTATTATAATCTCCCATCACATCATTTGAAATATCATAAGCTATACTCTCTTCTCCTACATATGCAGGTACTCCCCACAGTCCTGCTTGAACTGCAGGTGAACTAGATATATTTACTACTGCATAAGCATCTTTAGTTTGTAAATCCCATACATCACCTTTAACATGATTCGGTTGCTGACAAGTTACTTTATATTTAAATCTTATATCATGAGGAATAAATACAGGGTATCTTGGATGACATCGAACTATTATTTTTCTGTCAGTTTGGCTTCTAATATATTTTATTTGATTAACCAACCACTCCTCAATGTTAGGCATGTTTCTCCATTGTCTACTAAGTGGTGATTGTGTACAAATTAATATGTGTCCATCTTCATTTATTTTAAATGGAGCTAAACCTAATTTTAAATGTTTTGCTCTATCAGGTGAATTACCTTTTTCACCAAAGTATGCTTCACGATTTATACCATTAACACCAACTCTCCAAGTTTTTTGTCTATATAAAGAACCAACTTCTAGTACTATTACATTTTTTCCTTTTGATCTAAATGATTCCCAAATCAAACGGTTAGGTGCCATTCTTCCTGACCAAAGTACAGACCATATAACAGCAACATCACCTGAGTGATGACTATCATAAACTATTTCGTGCCCTAGCTTTTTACATCCTTCAGCAAAAGCTCCGAAGATTGATTGTGAATTTAGTGCACCATACTTTGTAAATAAACTAAACCTCATTTTATCTTCCAAATAATTTCATATTATTTCTTAATAATACTGCTTCTTGACGTTTTTCTTTTTTAATTACTATCATACCTTCGTGAAATGTAATAGAAGAAATAAGATTCTCAAACGATGATTTTGTTAATTCTTTATACTTTTTAAATTTATCTTGTTTAAATAAGTAAGATGTATCATTTAACTTTCTTGTTAAAGAAGTAAAATAGTCATAACAATCAAGCCCTTTGTAATAAAAAAAGTGTGCTGGAGAATGCACTGTGTGTGTATCTTCAACTATATATGTACCACCATTATTTACTTTATCCCATAGTTTTATAAATGTTAAAACTTGGTCTTCGGGTAAATGAGAACCATCATCAACTATGATGTCAAACTTTCCTGTTGGAGATGCTTTACATATTTTATTTATTGTAGTATCATCTGTTTGTTTACCGATTATTACTTTAGCATTAATACGTTTCTCTAATTCTGAAGTTAATATATTTACTCCACCTTTTTTATCTAGCTCAGTTTTTACCTCTACTATGTCACATCCTAAGATAGTGGAATTTTTTCCAAACACTTTTCTTGCAGTAGCAAGAGAACCTCCTTTACTTACACCTATTTCTAAATAAGTAATATCTTTTCCATAATATTTTTTAAAAACTTCATCGTATATAGGTAAGTAGTGTTCTAATTTTAATGAACCTATACCCTCTTTACCTACTTCTAACCAAGCATTTTTGTAAATACTACTCACCTTTGTATATTCCCGTTTGACTTGATTCAGCTAATTCAGACCACCAATCTTTTGAATAGTCACATTCTTGATAACCATCAAACCACGGGCCTCCTTCAGTGTAATGAATATTCTTAACATCTTCTTTACACTCATACTCGTCTGCTAACCAATTCCATTCAAGTGGTAAACTACCAATTAGTTCTTCTGATTCTAACCATTTAAATTGATGAAGTTCTAATCCACTTGCACTATTTACATAATCGGGTGTAAGTGCTGAACACTTTTTACAGTTCATCAACATGAATGAAGACCAATTCTTTTTAGGATAAACAGTTTGTACTTGTCCTAAGAATTTTGTTTGACTCTTTGGAATATAATCATGTTTACATACTTGTACTGCATACTTGTCATCTCTAAGTCTCCAAAGTTCTGCTATGTCTGCTTTCATTAACATATCACAATCCATAAACAAAGCCCATCCTTGATAGTTCATTAAATGTGGTATAATAAACCTACTAAAAGAAAACTCTGTAGATGAAAGATTATTTCTTTCGCGTACAAATGTGTCTTTAATATTACCAAGATATATTGGTGTTACAGCTATCGGTTGTGTGCTATTTTTTAGTATACTATGTGTTAGTACATTAAATGCAGCTTTTTCTTTTGTGTCATATCCAATAAATACATTAATCATTTTTCGTATCCTTTATATTTTAATAGTTTTTTCCAATAAATTCCTTTTACGATTTCTTCTTTAAAATCCCAATGTGAATTAGCATAATATCTTAAAAAATCATTTCTATCAGGTTGAATAGGGTTTTCAATATTTTCTATCTCACCACATCTCCATGGATGAATAAATGCTTGCTCATGAGTACAGAAAGATGGTATGCCATGAAGTAAACTAACTGCACCAGCAGTACTTCCTAGTATAACAGTAGAATGAGCCTTTAAGAGTAACTCATCATTATGTAAATTTAAATCTCTTGTTTTTAAATGATAATGATCTACATTACTATTACTTCTCTGAAAATATTCAAAAGCTTTTACTTTCATTTCATATTCGATAGGTTGAGGGTCACGGCCAGGATGATCTTTTACTATTATAAGCCTATCTGAATTTTGTCTAATTTTATTTACAGTATCTACTAACCAAGGCCAAACTGAAATACCAAAATGTCCCCAACCCATTCCGCCTCGATTCATGTAAATTAATATATGACCATCAGAGTTTTGTTTCCAAGGTTCTATTTTAATATTTGTAGTGCTCAAAACATGATTAATTTTTTTGTCTATTGTGTTTTCATCAATTGGCATATAGTCAGATTTATTAGAATATATGTGTCCAAGTGGTAATCTATAATAAGCATAATCTTTTTTCTCGAATGCTTTTAAGACATCACCTTCATTATATATAATATTATCTGTATTACCACCATTTAAAATCCAATGTCTACGTGTGCCTTTACTAATGGGACTATAACCCCATATTAAAGCAAAATCATGTTTGTAATTAATTTTATGTTTCTTAGGTATTTCTTTAAAATTTCTAATTACATGACATTCTGTTCCTAAGTTTAAAGCTGCATTAGCAAAATCAGTCTGTAACTTTTGTTTATCTGCACTAATAGGACTTCCTGCTACATTGAATACGAATAATCTAGGTTTACTCATTTTAGTTTACTCCACACATAACCGTTTTTCATTTCTTCGGTTGTGAATTGATTTGCTAATAAAGTATTAATCCAATCACTTCTTAAATCAGAATACAACGGGTTTTCTATTTCAGATAAATCCATCTTACTAACGGGTTCTGCACAAGAACCATGACCACAGAATGAAGGAACACCCATACATATACTTTGTATTGATGCTGTAGATTGAAAGGTTACACAAGCATATGCATCTTTTAAATCTTCAATTAAAGGTTTAGTATACTCTTTTTGTTTCATTCTTATCTTTATTGGTCTATCAGTATATCTTTGTAATTTTAAAATAGTTTTAACAGTCCAAGAATTTACACTTCCCATTGTTGGAAACATATGCGTAAGTTTTGTAGACGGACAACACAATAAAATATGTTTTCCATCTTTTTTCCATGGTTCTATTATAATATTTTTTTTATGTGGTTCTATTCTTTTCTTTTCTTTAGCTGTCAATTCTTGAATTTCTGTTATATTAAATCCATTTTTTACCCATCTTGCTGATTCCCATTTAGTTTTTTTATCACCCCTTGGAAATTTTTCAGATACGATATATGGTTGGTCTCCGTAATAGTAATCTGTGTTTTGATTTTTTGCTTGTTTTATTAGTTCTCCCATTTCTCGTTGAAATCCAATAAAAAGACAAGATTCACTTGTAATTTTTTTACGAGTGGGCCAATACCCCTCCATACCCTTTGCATCTGTAGATTTCCATTTATGAACTACACCTTTTTCAGGACAAGACTGAATCATATAATCAATTAAATGATTCCAAGATGGTTTCATATGAAATCCTTGCACTATTTGATACCTTTTGTTTGAGGTTTTATACCTTTATTTTTTACTATGTATTTTGTAGTACGAGTTTTTTCATTAACTTGTTCTTTTAAATGTTCAGGAAAATTGTAGTAATACAATGCTATAGAATTACGTCTAGTTCCTTCAGGACAAGTTAATGGATAAGGATGTCCATGATACGAATCATCATTAGTTGCAAAAACTACACAATGACCACCTAATGGTGGAACTTTAACTTTCATTTCTTTACACTGCGTGTCCCATAATTCCACATCACCGCCCCATTCAGTATTCCAATCGTAATTTAAATATAAAAGAAGATTTAATCTACGATGCATTTTATGATGTGGGTGATAATTAAAATCGGCATGAATTTCAAGATAACCATACCTTCCTAAAGAATGTAATCCACCACCCTCTAACTGAGGGTCTGAAATTAAAGTTTTTGATTCAAATCCAAATTTTTCTGCTAATGAATTACATACAGTTTGGCCATTTAGAAAATAAATTAAATCTCTTAAATTTTTAGGTAATAAAACATCACTGTTAGCTTCATTACACATTAACTTTCTACCTACAGTATTTCCTTTATTTGAATTAACTCTTGTAGTTGTTTTACTACGAGTCCAATATTTATGATCTTCATTAGGATATTCTTTTACAAGTTTTCTACCGTATTCTTCAGGTATAAAATCTTTTATGACCAAATATTTAAAAGGGTCAGTTTCTAGTTTTGCATTTTCTAATTTTTCTAATATATAAGGTATTACAGATTCAACCATTTGTCATTCTCCAATGTCCAATTAACAACATCTGTTAATCTTTTTCTCACGGGTTGTGGTGTCCATCCCATTTCTTTCATTTTAATTCCATCAAGAGCATATCTTAAATCATGCCCAGGGCGAGATGAATGAAAGTCTACCATCTCAGCTTTACATTCTTTATTTTGTACACTTGCTATAAACTGTGCTAATTCTAAATTATCTAATTCATCAGCACCTACAATATTAAACTTCTGACATTTTGCATTACCATAATCTAATGGTAATTTAGATATATCATAATCTAAAAGAAACATAAGTGCATCTGCTACGTCTGTTGCATGAATATAATGACGAGAACCAGCTTTAGTTTTAGATGCATTACTATGAACGGTTATCTTTTCTCCATCTCTAACTCTTTTAATACACATAGGAATATATTTTTCAGGGTGTTGTCTTTCACCAAATACATTCATAGTATGTGTTATTATTGCTGGTAATTTATATGTGTTTTCATAAGCAACAACTAATTCTTCTCCACCTGCCTTTGAAGCACTATATGGATTAGTAGAATTGTATCTGTCATTTTCTTTATAAGATACTCCTTCAGGTGCTGGGCCAAATACTTCATCAGTAGAAAAATAAATAAACCTTTCTAAGTTATCCACCTTTCTAGCATATTCTAAAATATTTGCAGTACCAATGACATTGTCTAAAATAAATTCCATAGGATATTCTATACTTCTGTCAACATGACTTTGTGCTGCAAGATGTGCAATATAGTCTACATGGCCAATCATGTTTATAGTTTGAGGATTTAGTTCTGCTTTTAAATCATGAAAAACAGTTCTAACTCTTTTTTGATTTTCAGATGTGTGTCTACGAACAACATCATCTAAACGATTTAAATTACCACTATAGTCTAATCGGTCTAATGTAATAATATTAAGGTCTGTGTTTTTTAGGAAATAATCCACTACATGGTGTGCAATAAAACCAGCACCACCTGTGATTAATATAGTCTTACTCATTATATAACTCCTCGGCAATTTCAATCCATCGATTTGCAATGTTGACATCACTTAAATTTTCAGTAATATACTTTTGCCCTTGTTCAATTCTATTCAATGTTTGTTTAGTATTATTTATACAAGTAAAAATACTTTCTATAAAATTATTTCCGACATATGCATAATCGGAAAATTTTAAGTAGCTACTTTGTGGTGATACGATTGGCATTGTTCCACAAGCCAAAGCATACACTAATTTATTATGACTTTTTCCAGCCGTGAACGGATGATTATGGTCAATTGGTAAAATTACAAAATCTGCTTTAGATGTTTGTTTCATTTGGTCTTTAATAGACCATTTCATAGTTGTTACATTATGTTTGGTTAAAATTTCTTTAGTTCCCTTTGGGATTGTACCACGGTTGTTGATAAAAGTTAAATTAATTTTAGGAAGATTACTTTTCATTAATGGATCAAAAAAATGTTTTTTCCAATTAAAATATTGTAAATTGCCGTCATTACCATACCATACTATATTTAAATTTTCATTAGGATTAAAAGTTGGAGTTTTAAAATCATAATACACGGGGTCATCTACTAAATATACTTTTTTATCAACTCCTATATTTTTACAATGGTCTAAAATAATTTCTTTGAGTTTTTCTGTTGTAGTTGTGACAGCATCACAATTTTTTAAAATAAATAAAGCTTTATCTGTATTTTGTTTTTGATAAAAGTAATTATCACACACATCCCAAATAATTTTTTTACAAATAGATTTATATTTTAATGAATCTGTATTACATTTATGAATAATACCAATACTTTTTTTATCAACTTTTTTATTATAAGCACCATCAAAGCCTAACTTCTTCATTCCCTCTGAAGGAGTAATAATTCTAATTCTTGCTGAAGCTTGATTTAAATGTTTTACTTGATGTAAAAAACGAATATTCATTATCTAGGATCACCACCATAATAGTCTGCAAAGTTTATTCTAAAATGTTTTTGTAAAGCATATGCTTCTTCAAATGTTGGTATTATTGCACAATCTATATGACTAAATCCTAATTGTTTAGCAACAAAATATCTATTTGAACCACCCCATACCACGTATTGTCTATCTGCAAGACTTCCTCCTGCTTTATTAATTGCTATGGGGTCAAAAGGTAATTCTCTAATCTTATCTTTCCAAATTTGTTTTTGCCTCATTATTTCTTTTAGTTTAGCATGAACTACCATAATAGGATATGTCATACCATTTTTGTCTATGTCTTTTAATAAAGGTTCGTAAAATTTTTGGCCACGATGAATTTTTGCCATTTTAACTGATGGCCAAATTTCTGATAATTTAATTACTTCAACGGGATATGTTTTATTATTAACCGTTATACTTTTTTGATTGTGATACTTACTTTTTAATATTAAACTCATTTTATAACTCACTACTTAATACATATTCTAAAGCTCTTTGAGCTTCTTTCTCTAATGGACGATTCTTATACCAACCGCCCGTTTCCAAATCAATCTGACGACATAGTATTGATATCTCTGTTGCCGTTATAGGATATTTATACTTAATTGCAGACCCTGCAATTGAAATCATAATTTGATACATCTTATGATACCAACCCGTCTCACTTATAGATTTATATTCATCAACAAGTTTTTTATGAACAAATTTACAATCAATATAAGAAGTCCAAGTGTAGTCTGTGTTTGTCAAACTATCTTTACGATGTTGTAGAATAGCCTTCTGCATCTCAAGTGGAAGTTTAGATAAGAAAGTACCACTGTTATCTACATACTCATGTTTACTCATAAGTTCTTTAGGATTTAAATTTTTACCTTTATGGGAAAAACAAAAGTTGAATGCATTTGGATATTTTGCTGGTATATAATACATACGTGATAAATCTTTTGTTTGTGGGTCTCCGATAGAATTAAATTCTTTGTTTAGAGCATACCAAAAATGTTTTATCTTATCTGCTTCTATATCTTCATCTAATTTAAACACAATTCTAAACTTAGGTTTTTCTTTTGTAGATGATGCTGTTGAATAACATACATACTCATAATCATTAAATTGTTTTACTGCTTCTTCAAAGGTTGTATCATATTCATCAATATCTAATGCACACCATCCAGCCCATTTAATTACATTAGTATTAGCACGAGTTGTACTTTCTTCATAAACTGCAGGAGTAATAAGAGGTGATGGTTTAAGATGAGACTTCTCACCTTTCTTTGGTTTGTATCCTGGCTTCTTACTCATATTGAATAAGGCACTAGAAAATTTTTCCCAATCATTGAATGAGAATCGTCTATGTGTTTTGTTATCGTATACAGATGGAAATGCTGTAAACTCTATTGTGCTTTCACCCATGTTATTAAAAATACCACTATCATGCTTGTTAAAAATAAATTACACCAAGATAAGAATAATATTGTACTTACTTGTGCTTTGTCATGTTGTCCTATAAAAGGTGTGCCCATTATAAATCCTCTAACTTTCCATGATTACCCGTATGGATTGGTGGCTCCCAACCACTAGGTTTAATTAAATCAGGTAAACCAAAAGGATTTGGTCTTTCTTTTTTAATTCCAATCTCTTTGTTCATATTTGCTTCGTAGACTTCTCTCCAAGCTTTGTGACCATCTACACCAAACAAGTCTAAAGTACCAATAGCAAATACACATATATCAATTAAAGCATCGACAGTTTCTTCTGCATTTACTTCTTTACCTCGAACAGCTTGATCAAGTTCATCTACTTCTTCTTGAATACATTCTGTTCTAAACTTCAGAAACTTACGAAGTTTATCTTTATCCATTTTGTCAATCACATCGTGTACTTTGTAATGTGAATGCATCATGTTCATATCTTCTGTCCAACTCATATAAAAAACTCCTCTAGTGTTGTCTTATTTTGCTGTTTATTATACACGAATTCTCTTGATAAGTCAAAGGGAATTTGCGTTGTTTTAGTATATTTTTCTCCACCTGGCTTTTTAATTTCCCAAAGTAAATCTTTATCTTTCGGATAGTTTAAAGTCCATTCTGCTGTAGACTTTTTTAGATACCTTCTCCATTTCTTACTCATTGGATATATGTATTTAAATTGTTTACCTTTTACTCTACTTATGTTCATCTCTTTTAATTGTTCGGGTGTTGGACGAGGGCCCATCTTCAATCCCTCTTTCTTTGGCATTCGTCCTTGCATCGTTCTAGGATGTACTCGTTCTCCCCATTCAGTCACATAAGTATCGGTCAGATTATAACCACCATATAAAAAATTAGATGCTTGATATACATAGCCAGGTTTACCAACCATGCCATCAGCCCAAGTAAACAAATATTTTATATCTGTATTTTCTTTAAGCCACTTTATAGCTAACTTTAACATTTGTGATTCAGAGTTTCTTGGCATAGAATCACACATTGCCATCTTACCTATCTCAAAGTAATCTGTAGTATCAAGTTCGGGAAACATTTTTTGTATTGTATGTTTTGGTCTTGTTCCCCAACCAAATGTTAAACCACCAACTAATTCATCATCTACATAACAACCAAGATAATGTTTAGTTAATCTTGGCATAATTGGTGAATAGTGTCTTTTACTTATATAATCAACTACTTCATTTTTATTCGAAACTCTTAATATCATTACGATGTCTTTTATCTATTTCTTTCTGGCGTTTATCTTCATGTACTCTAGTCTTTGAACCCATGAGTCCTTTAGAGTTTTTTCTTACACTAGACCAATCGATAGAATCATAATTATCTTTATACTTCTTATCGTTGTATCCTTTCTTTGGTGTCATTCCTTTACCCATCTATGTAGTGCCTCGTATAGTGTCCAAAGTAATTAGTAAGTACATTAGTCATAACTGCAAAGTATATACCCCATGATACATCTATGAATACAGCAAGTATTGATAGTATTACCATGAATGTTATTATTCTCTTTTCTTTGTTGTATCTCATTTATTCAAAGTGTTGTAAAAATTCTTCTCTTTCCCAATAGTCTCTAGCACCTAGTGGTTCATCTAAACGTATTGTAGTCTCCATTGGGTCTTTATACTTTCTACTTTCTTTACCTAAAGCTTGAAGTCTTTCATCTATGTCATCGAGTGAATTACGCTCAGATACTTTGAAATCTTTTCTTTCCATAATCCAACTACCGCCTGTACTTATTGGCTCTTTTAAATTGATTACATCTGATTGTAATGTTGTACAACCCGTAGTTGCTGCTATTATTAGTATAGCCCAATAAATTATACCTAATGTAATAAAGAACTTTGATACTAATTTAAATGTTTTCTCTTTCATTTCTTTTTCCTCTTTTTAAATATATCATGTAACCAAGGGAATGTTGGTTCACCATAATCTTGTTTCACTTCAAATCCGTCATAACATTTATTAGGTTCATTAGAAAAGTTTCTTTCATTCCATGCACCTGATGTAACATTGATTGTTTTATTATGGTGCTTTACGTTATCATCATTTACATTACTCATTTTCTATACCTTAAATATATACACACCATTATGATTGCTGATATACCACTAAAGGTATAATTAAACAACAACCAAAAATCAAATCCAAACTTTAGTATTGCATATCCAGATGCAGACAAATAACCAATAATAGATATCACGAAGAGAGATAGACTAACATCTTCTACACTCTTTGTTTTCCAAGACTTGACTATCTGTGGCCAATAACAAGATACAAAGCAAAAGTTATATATGAATCCTAACATATTTTCTATCATACGAAAAAGTCCTCTAATGTTGAGATTGGTTCCGCGTTCCAATCAATTGCATCAAGTATCATTTCAAGTGGGTCAAGAAATGTTTTCTGAAACTGCAAATCTCTATCTATATAATCGTGAAGTCCAAGTTCAGCTGGTAAGTGGTCATTAGGAAATGCAATAACGTTCTCACGGATAGGATTATTCTTACGAAGGTAAAGGAACTTTATCTTATCACCATTAGTAATGTATTGATATCGTTTGTCTAAGCCATTCTTTTTAAGATAATAGTTGTATAATAAAGAACCACGCGAATGAATCGGAGTACCTTTACGATATATCTGAGTCTTATCTACATAATCAGAAACAGAACTTACACCTCGTGGAAATCCAATTGCTTGAGGTGGTAATTGTTTAAATGAATCTTTGAAAGTCTTGATTGCTTCTTGAGTTTTCTTTTCGTCACCTTGTACAATAATCT
>LUMT01000343.1_pt1 | contig 18559 bp, 18 predicted proteins | sample 729741 | NCBI WGS metagenome assembly LUMT01 (sample SAMN03860299, study PRJNA289734) | marine metagenome | biome: seawater column; feature: ocean; material: water; isolation source: Red Sea water column Station 192 - depth 50m | place: Saudi Arabia: Red Sea | collected 2011-10-15 | depth 50 m
ATTAAATGTTCTTGAATTACCTGTTTGGTCTAAATAAAAATAACCATTAGCATAGCCATCACCATCATAAGTTACAGTATTACTATCTCCATCTATAGTTCCAGGATTTAATGATTTAGATTCTTCAAAACTAGCACTTGACCATCTTCTATCTTCATCAAAGAAAGAAGCTGTAAATATATTAGGAGTAAAGTAGAAACCTGAATTGTTTCCTAAATCACTTCCTGATATCATAAATCTACCTACAGGAACATTAGTTAATTCACTAGTATAGTAATCATGTTCAACTGATTTATCTCTAAGTGTTTTATTCTCAAGTACAAAAGATGAATGCAATAAAGTATATATCCAAAAGCTATTTAAATCAGTTTGACTTTTATCATCGAAAAAAGGCTTTACTCTTTTTTTTCTTTCATTAAAAAGCTTTTTTTCACTTTTGTTTATAATTTCTAGCTCGTTTTCATTTAATTCAAAATTATCACTCTCAATTAAAATATTTGATCCTTCAAAGTTTCCTTCTTTTGAGACTAAGTATTTTTTTTTAAATACGTCAATATCCTTACCAAGTAGTTTTGTAATTTCTTCATAATTCCAAACATAGTATTTGCCTTCAATACCTTCACTATCTGCATCATAAGCCGAGCCTAATAAGTTTTTATCATTAAGAAATTCGCTATTTATAAAATTAATTGTTTGGATTAGTTTCTCATTTAATTTTTTGTCTTTTTTATTTAATAAATAATTATTTACCGTTCTTACAAACAAAATATTATCGTAAAGCATCTTTTCAAAATGGGGAACTATCCATTCTTCATCAACAGTATACCTAGAAATACCACCGCCAATGTGGTCGTAAATACCTTTAGATGAAATATTATTCAGTAATTTTCTGACTACATCTAAGAAAGTATTTTTTTTATTTTTATTATAAAAATAAAATATTGTATCAAATATATATAATTGGGGAAACTTTGGCGCTCCTTTAAAGCTTCGACGTCTTGTTTTATAACAGCAGTTTTTAAATTAAACTCTTTAAAAACTAGCTTCATTTGCTCAACTTGATTTACAATTTTTTCTCTGTTCTCTTTATAAACCTTCGAAACATTGTTAAGAACTTGGGTAAAACTTGGTCTTCCTTGTATTTCTTTTGGTGGAAAGTATGTTCCTCCAGTAAAAGGCACACCATTTTCATCTAAAAACATTGATAATGGCCAACCTCCTTGAGCACCAGTTAGTATACCTAGACTTCTTTGAAATATAAAATCTAAATCTGGTCTTTCTTCTCTATCAACTTTTATATTAATAAAATTATCATTCATTACTTTTGCTATTTCAATATTTTCGAAACTTTCATGAGCCATCACATGACACCAATGACAACTAGCATATCCAATACTTAAAAAAATTGGTTTTTTTTCAACTTTTGCTTTTTTTAAACTGTCTTTATTCCATGCTAACCAATCAACAGGATTATTTTCATGTTGTTTAAGATAAGGACTTTTTTCAGATTTTAATTTATTAGACAATTTAATAGTGAGAATATGGTTTTCTTGAAAATATATTTCTCACCATAGGTTCAAAATCCTTAAGACTCATGGACTTATAATTTGGATCAAAAGAACATTGATCGTATTTCTCACAAAAATCTACTGTCGCTTGGTAGTATTTGTGGTCTTTGTATTTTTCTCTCTTAAACCTATCAGCACCTAAATGGTGAGCATAATAATACATTTGAAACTCACCGTGTTTTTCTATTATCCAATGAGTTTTTTCAGAAACGTATGGTTTCAACACTGTTGCTGCGTATTCTGAGTGATTTAAAGGAGCAAGTTCATCTCCTATATCATGTAACAAACATGCAACTACCATCTCCTCACTTTCTTTATTTTTATAAGCTCTAGTAGCACTTTGCAAAGAGTGTTCTAATCTTGAAATTTTGTAACCTTCTAAAGTTGAAGTCATTCTTGATAAGAAACCTAATATTCTATCAGCAGTTTCACCTACATACTCTTTTTCAAGTTTATCTAAAAACATGTAGTCTTCCTTAGTACCATTTTTCATTTCTGTGAAATTTACTTTTTTCATAGTTTAATTATTAGATGCAGTACTTAGTAATGACAACTGCGTCACTTTATTATCACCAAGATCATCAATTAATTTAACAGGATAATCACCAGTGAAGTAATGATCGGTAAGTTGTGGATATGTTTTGTTTCTATTCTCAAAACCCATGGCTTTGTATAAGCCTTCAATACTTAAAAATTCTAATGATTTAGCGTTGATATAATCACATATTTGGTTGTTGTTCATATTTGCTGCAAGCAATTCTTTTTTAGTTGGCGTATCAACACCGTAAAAATCCGGATATTTGATTTCTGGACAAGCTATTCTTACATGAACTTCTTTTGCACCAGCATCATATAACATTTTAACTATTTTATGTGAAGTTGTTCCACGAACTAAAGAGACATCAATTAAAATAATAATTTTATTTTTTATAGTAGTTTTATTTGCATTAAGTTTTAGCTTTACTCCTAAGCTTCTTATTTTTTGAGCAGGCTCAATAAATGTTCTACCAACATAATGATTTCTGATTAAACCAAGATCAAATGGTATTTTGGTTAATTGACTAAATCCTATCGCTGCAGCGTTACCTGAGTCTGGAACTGGCACTACTAAATCTGCTTTTAATGAGTTTTCTTTTGCGAGCTCAGCTCCAAAATTTTTTCTATATTCATAAGCACATTTACCATTTAATAAACTATCTGGTCTTGAAAAATAAATATATTCAAAAACACAAGGTCTAATTTTTTTAATAGGAAAAGGTTTTATACTATTTAATTTATTATCTTGAATGTAAACAATTTCTCCATTTTCTACGTCTCTAACATATTTAGCTCCTATAATATCTAAAGCACATGTTTCTGACGCAAAGACATAAGAATTATTTAATTTTCCAATAACAAGTGGCCTTATTCCAAAAGGATCTCTAACTCCAATCAAAGTATTTTGAGTTAACATTACTAAAGCATACCCTCCTTGAATTTGAAATAGTGCATCTATAATTTTATCCATGGTTTTTACTCTTTTAGATCTAGCAATTAATTGCACAATTGTTTCTGTATCAGATGTTGTATAAAAAATAGCACCATCCTCGACCAATTTCTTTCTGAGTGTTATTGCATTTGTTAAATTACCGTTGTGAGAGACTCCAATTCCGCCAGTGTTAGTATCCGCAAAAAAAGGCTGTATATTTCTTAAAGTTGTACCTCCTGTAGTGCTATATCTATTATGGCCGATTGCATAGTTTCCAGGTAGTGACTTTAAAACTTTCTCTTTATTAAAGTTATCACCAACTAAACCAAACCTTTTTTCTGAATGATATTTTTTGCCATCAAATGACACTATTCCACAACCTTCTTGGCCCCTATGTTGTAAAGCATGTAAACCAAGAGCAGCTAAAGTTGATGCATCTTCATTATTACTAATCCCAAATACACCACACTCCTCTTTTATTTTTGGATTATAATTCTTGAACTTTTTCTTTAGTATTTTGATAGTCTTTTTCATTTGGAAATTCTTTAATTAAATAATTACTACCTTTTAGAACATATGGAAAGCTATAAGAATGGTCAAGATTTATCGGCCATTTTTTATGATTGTAAATAATGTCTATTGTAGCAAAAATACATATAGAAATTACATATGCTCTTAAGAAACCAAAGAAAAAACCAAATATTTTGTCTAAAGTTCCTATTCCAGAGTAACTAACTGCTTTACTGATTCCTTTATTTATCATTAGAACTAAAAAAATTATTACAATAAAAATTGATAATCCTAAAACAACATCTAATATATATTCATTATCTATAAAATCTGAAACATAAGGTTTTATTCTTGGAAACAAAAATAAAGTTAATACATATGCTAGTATCCATTTACTTGCAGATAATAAGCTTAGCACAAAACCTTTAGATGTGCATTTAATTAATGATAAAAAAGTAAGAACAATAAATACTAGATCAAAAATTTGTATTTTATTTAAAAAATTTACTAAGTTTTCAGTCATGTATTTCAATACCAAAAGGTTTTATCAAAGTTATTAAAGCAGGCAAAAGAGATAAAACTAATAACATTGCTAATAACATTGCTATACCCGTAAAAATCCCAAAATATATTGTTGGAATAAAATTTGATAAAACAAGTATTGAAAATCCAAAAACTATAGTTATTGAAGTATTTAATATAGCAACTCCTACTGATGAGTGACAAATTTTAATTACCTCATTGTATTTTTGCTTGTATTTAAACTCCTCAATAAATCTATAAATATAATGAATACTATTATCAACAGCAATTCCAATTGTAATTGCTGCTATTGTAATTGTCATCATATCTAAAGGAATATTTAACAAACCTATCAAACCAAGTATAGAAAATGCCGCTATAAAATTAGGTATTACTCCAATTAAAGATATCTTAACATTCCTAAAAAGTATCAAAAACATAATGAAGATTCCTAACATTACTAGTCCTAATGTTAATATTTGAGATTTAAATAAACTTTGAAGTAAATTATTAAATAAAATTAATACACCCCCTAATTTATAACTTTCCTCTTTTAAATTTAATTTATTATGTAGATCGTAGTTTATTTTTTTGATTAATTCATTTCTTCTCAAATCCTTAGACGAGTCTTTAATTCTTAAACTAATTCTAGCCTCGTTGTTTGTTACAGAAATATATGGATCTACTATCTCTCTTTTTATGTTTTCTGGCAATTTGGTGTAAAGTACTCCCATTTCTAAAGTTCCTAATTCATTATTATTATTTAATGTAGTTGCGATTTCTATTATTGAGTAGAAAGATAGAACTTTACCAATATGATCAAGATTTTCTAGATAAGTGTGAACATTCTTAATTCTGTCTATCTTATCTTTTGTAAACCAATATTTGCTATCATCTGAGGTATTTTCATCCTCTTCCCAATCATCAAATTCATCATTTTTTTCAGAAACTTCATTATTTGTCTTAGTATCAAATTTTAAAATTATATCTAAAGGAGTAGTGCCACCAAGCTTTTCATCAATTAATTTCATACCTCTATAGATTTCAGTATCTTTACTAAAATAATTAATAAAACTATTTTCTACTTTTAATTTCGAGATTCCAAAAATGCTTAAGATAATTAATAAAATAGAAATAATATAAATTAATTTTTTTTTTGTTATAGAACAATTAGCTAAAAAACCTGTAAAGTTTGTAAAAGACTTTTCTTGTACGTCAATTTTTTCTGAGGCCATTAAGTTTAATAATGATGGCAACAGAGTAAATGTTACAATAAACGAAGTTATTAGACCAAAAGTCATCATCCATCCAAAATCAATAATTGGTTTAATTTCGCTAAATATTAAAGATAGGAAAGCACATATTGTTGTTAAAACTGTATAAGCTATTGGCCAAAACATTTTGGAGGTGGCCAAATAAATTAATTCGTTTGTAGGCTTATTTTCTAAGGTGGTTTTGAGCTGAAGATATCTAGTGCTCATATGTATATTCATAGCCATTGTTAAAATTAGCATTAATGCAATAAAGTTTGACGAAATTACTGTGACTTTCCAACCCATTATTCCTAAAAAACCTGTCATAATTAAAACTGATAAAAAACAACTACTTATTGGTATTAGTATCCATATAAACTTTCTAAATACGTACCACAAAGTGAGAACAATAAATAAAAAAACACCAATGCCAAATGTAAATATATCACTTTTAATAATTTTTTCTTTTAATTTATCTTTATAAGTTTGTAATTCTTTTTTTGATTGAAATTGTTTAGCATTAGCTTCAGTACTTTTTATGTTTACAATTATTCCTGTTGTAGTTTTATCTTCACTAATAACAAAATTTTTAAATACCGGGCTGCTCGCAATTTCATTAAATCCTCTTTCTCTATCAATATTCTCATCTTTTAAAGTTCTGTAATTTTTAATTCTATCCATCAAAGGCTCATTCGAGCTATCTAGTAGGGGTATATCTAGAATTGTTATTACATTATGAACCCAATCTAGGCTTTGTATTTTATATTTTAGACTTAGAATGTTATTAATTACATTGTCCGAAATTATACTTTCATTGGGTGTTAAAGTTAAAACTAAAAAGTCTTTCGAGCCAAATTTTTCATTTATTTCCTGAAGATATTTAAGGTCTGGATCACCTTCTATTAAAAGCGTTTCTGACGATGCATCTAATCTACAATCCTTAGAATTATATCCAAAAAATAAAGCTGTCAAAATTATAAAAATCAATACTGTCTTTGGATTTTTAAGAATGATATTTTTATAAATATTTGAGATCATTTACTGTAATATATAATTATATACTAATTATTTACAGCATCTTTAAATTTAGTAAACATGGCCTCAAATTCGACCATTATATTACCTGTTGGTCCATGTCTTTGCTTGCTTATAATAATCTCTGCTAAATTTGATACCTCATTCATTTTAGCTTGCCATTCAGCATGCTCCACTGTTGCAGGTCTAGGTTCTTTTCTCTCTAAATAGTAAGATTCTCTATAAACAAACATAACAACATCTGCGTCTTGCTCGATTGAACCAGACTCTCTAAGATCTGATAATTGTGGTTTTTTGTCATCTCTTTGCTCTACAGCTCTAGAAAGTTGAGATAAAGCTAAAACAGGCACTGAAAGTTCTTTTGCTAAAGCTTTTAAACCTTGAGTTATTTCTGATATTTCTTGTACTCTTCCATCTTTTATTGAAAAAGACGCCTTCATCAATTGTATATAATCTATAACTATCATATCTAACCCATACAATCTTTTTATTCTTCTTGCTCGATTTGACAATGCAGCGATACTAATAGCTGGGGTTTCGTCTATGTATAAAGGAAGTTCTGAAATATTTTTAGATGTTTCTAGGAATTGTTCAAATTGTTCATCTGAAATTTTACCTCTTCTTATGTCATTAGATTTAATTCTTGACTGTTCAGCAAGAATTCTTGTCGATAATTGTTCTGATGACATTTCTAGAGAAAAAAAAGCAATTGAGGATTTTTTTTCTGACTCTTGAATTTTACTAGCAGCATGAAAAGCAATATTGGTAGCTAATGCCGTTTTTCCCATTGATGGTCTTCCTGCAATAATAACTAGATCAGACTTGTGCAATCCACCAAGTCTATCATCTAAATCTTTTAATCCAGTTGGAACACCCACAATCCCTTCTTCATTTTTGTAAGCATTAGAGGCCATATCAATTGTTTGCCTTACAGCTTCATCAAATTTGATTAATGAAGAGTTAAAAGAACCTTTTTCAGCGAGATCATAAAGAACTTTTTCGGAATTTTCTATTATGGCTTTTGCATTAATATTCAAGTCATTTAGTTTAGCGGTGTCAATAATATTTTCTGATATTTTTATTAATTCTCTTCTAACATACATATCATAAATAATTTTTGAGTATTCAATAGTTTGCCTTGATGATGTTGAAAATTTGGTAATTTTAATTAAATAATCAGGAACATCCAGTTCATCCTTTTCATTTTCAAAATAATTTTTTAATGTTATTGGATTAGCCAACATTCCTTTGTAAACAAGATTTTGTATTGCAGCAAAAATTCTCTGATGAAGTGGATCGTAAAAATATTTATCGCTAATAATAGTATTTATGTCATCAAAAATTTCATTTGATGTTAATATTGACCCGATTACTGATTGTTCGGCTTCTATATTATTTGGTAATTCTTTGAAATTGTTTGAAACTACACTAAATTTATTATTCACTAAGTAATTATACATATTTATTATCACTAAATAAAATAATTAATCTAGTTTATTAACCTGGGGAAAAAAATGTATAATTATTTAGTCTGCTCCAAAGAATTGACTTTAATTTTAATTTCTGCTTGTATCTCTGAGTGTAAATCAATCTTTACTATATGAGTTCCTAAAGTTTTAATTTCTTTCATTGGTTGTATAAGAGAAGGTTTAATCTCTATTTTTTCTTTTTCAAAAATCAACTTTGAAATCTCTGTAGGTTTTATAGATCCATAAAGTTCTTTATTTTCCGTAACTTGTTTTTCGACATTGAATAATTTGTGGTGAATTTTCTCTGACAGTTCTTTGGCAGCTCTTTTCTTCTCTAAATCTTTTTTACCTAGTTCGGCTTTAATTTTTTCAACTTTTTTAATATTATCTTTAGATGCATAAAGCGCTTTATTATTAACTATTAAAAAATTTCTCGCAAAACCTCTTTTAACCTCAATTATATCTCCTATGTTGCCTATTTTTCTTAAGTTTTCTAATAGAATGACTTTCATGATAATTTAAATTAAAGCTAAATTTCTTGCTCTTTTAACAGACAAAGACAATTCTCTTTGTTTCTTTTGAGAAATATTAGTTATTCTTGAAGGTAAAATTTTACCATTCTCAGACACATATCGTTTCAGTAATTTAATGTTTTTATAATCAACTGCTGGCGCGCCTTTTATAGACAGAGGACATTTTTTTTTAAATTTATACTTATTAGGCTGAAATATACTTAACTTTGAAAAGTTATTTGATTTATTTCTTTTGAGATTATTTCTTTTATTTTTCATCTATTTTTTTTTCATCATTTGAAAAGTAGTTCGTTTCAAGATCGAATTTTTTTACTTTAACAGTAAGATATCTAAGTAAATTTTTGTCTAATTTTTCGTTTTTTTCTAACTCTTTAATTAAGCTACCATCACCCTCTATTTTAAAATGAATGTAATTACCTTTTCTATTTTTTTTAATTAAATAAGATAAATTCATTAAACCCCATTCTTGGGTTTGAATTATATTACCTTTATTCTTGTTTATTATATCGATGTATTTTTCTTTAATTTGCTTGATTTGAGATGCTGAGCTGTCCTGTCTAGCAATTATTGTATGTTCGTATAAGTTCATTTTTTAAAATGTATAAAAAAGGTGGATATACTATTATAATAGTTTTAATACAAGACTTAAAATTTAAAAATTAACAAATGTTTTCTGTAGTTTTTCCAGGTCAAGGATCACAAAAAATTGGAATGTGTAAAGAATTATACGATAAATATCCTATTGTTAAAAATCTGTTCAATCAAGCTGACGAAATTCTTGATATGTCAATCTCCAAAATAGTATTTGAAGGGCCAAATGATTTATTAAACTTAACCGAAAATACACAACCAGCAATTTTTTTAACTAGTTATGCAATTTATAAAATTGCATTAGAGGAATTTGGATTAAATTTAAATGATGCTAAATTTATTGCTGGTCATTCTTTAGGTGAATATTCTGCTTTAGCAAGTTATGGAGCAATTGATTTTAAAGATTGCCTTCTAACATTAAAAAAAAGAGGTAAATCAATGCAAGATGCAATTCCCTCTGGCAAAGGCTCAATGTTAGCCGTTTTAGGATCAAGCCTTTCTATTATTGATGAAATTTTAGATAAGGATTTTAAAAATAAGTGTTTTGTGGCTAATGATAATTCTCCTCAACAAGTTGTTGTTAGTGGTTTAAAAGAAAATATTATAAAATTTTCAGATATTTTAAATAAAAAAAAAATTAAAAACGTATCACTTAATGTCAGCGCACCTTTTCATTGTGATCTAATGAAGCAAGCAACAGATAATATGAAACCAGTTATAAATAATTTAAAAATAGAAAATCTGAAGAATGAACTAGTATCAAATGTAACAGCCTTGCCGACTTGTTCTGCTGATGAAATTAAAAAGTTACTCGTTTTACAGATTGAGTCTAAGGTGAGATGGTGTGAAAGTGTAAGTTTTATGGTGAATAATGGAGTGAATAATTTTATAGAAATTGGTCCTGGAAAAGTGTTATCAGGACTAATTAAAAGAATTAATAAAAATGTTAAAATACAAACTCTTAATAATATTGAGGATATAAAAAATATTAATCTTAATGTTTGAACTTGAAAATAAAAAAGTAATTATTACAGGAGCAACTGGGGGAATTGGAAATGCAATAACAGATTTTTTTTGTAAGCAAAAATCAACCATCCTTGCTACAGGGACAAACCAGCAGAAATTAGATTTGCTTAAAGAAAAATACAATAAAATTAATATAAAAAATTTTGATATTTCAAAGCATGATAATATCGAAAATTTTGTCAACGAAGTTTCAGATATACTTAGTGGCGGACCTGATATCTTAATAAATAATGCTGGCATTACAAAAGATAATTTATCATTAAGAATGAATATGCAAGAATGGCAAAATGTTATAGATTTAAACCTGACATCAACTTTTCTTCTTTGTAAATATACTTTAAAAAAAATGATAAAAAATAAATATGGTAAAATTGTTAATATTACTTCAGTAGTTGGTCATACAGGCAATGTTGGTCAAGCAAATTACACCGCATCAAAATCAGGAATTATAGGTTTCTCTAAAAGCTTGGCTTTAGAGTATGCAAAAAAAAATATTAACATAAATTGTGTATCCCCAGGATTTATAGAAACTAATATGACTAGTAAAATTGATGAAAAATTTAAAGAACAAATAATTTCAAAAATACCATCAAATAAGTTAGGAAAACCTGAAGATGTAGCTAATGTAGTAGGGTTTTTATCATCAGATCTATCTAATTATATAACTGGTGAAACAATTCATGTTAATGGGGGGATGTATTTAGGTTGACAAAACTACTTTTTAATTTAAAAAAAAAATATCAAACAAAGGATCAAAATGGCAGATGATATATCAAATAAAGTAAAAAAAATAGTTGCTGATCACTTAGGAATAGATGAAGGTAAAGTTACTGATGAAGCTAGTTTTATCGATGATCTGGGTGCAGATAGTTTAGATACAGTAGAATTAGTTATGGCTTTCGAAGAAGAATTTGGCTCCGAGATTTCAGATAGTGAAGCCGAAAAAATTCTAACTGTTGGAGATGCAATTAAATTTATAGAGAGCAAAAGTAACTAAAATTAATGTCCTTAAAAAATAAGGGGGTAATGGTAATCCTTTCTTCCCCTTCTGGTGCAGGTAAAACTACATTAGTAAAATTGTTATCTGAGGAAAATAAATATAAGATTTCTATCTCACATACTACTAGAAAACCAAGGCTCAATGAAAAAAATGGGATAGATTATTTTTTTGTAGAAAAAAAAAAATTTAAAGAAATGATCAACAACGACGAATTCTTAGAATACGCAGAGGTATTTAATAATTATTACGGTACAACAAATAAAAATGTTTTTCTTAATTTAGATAAAGGGATTAATATGGTTTTTGATATTGATTGGCAGGGAACAGAAAAAATAGTTTCAAAACAACTAAACTATAAACTTATATCTTTTTTTATATTGCCCCCTAGTAGAGATGAACTACTTAAAAGATTGTCAAATAGGGATATGAAAGACAAACTTATAGTTGAAGAAAGAATGAAACAATTTGACAAGGATATTTTACATTGGAGAGACTATGACTATGTTGTTATTAATGATAATTTAAATAATTGTTACAAAAAAATAATTTCTTTTATAGACTCAGAAATTAACAATAAAGAAAATCAATATGATAAAGGTGAAATTGAAAAGCTTGTTAAGTCTTTAATTTGATTTTTTTTCGAGTTCCTTAACAATTAATAAATATTTTTCTATAGATATATTTTGTGGTCTACAGGTTTCATTTATCCCAATTTTTTTTATAAATTTTTTATAATCTTTAAAAAGTATTTTAAATTTTTTTTTTACCATTTTCCTTCTTTCACTAAAAAAAAAATTAGTTAATTTCTCCAAATTTTTTGGGTTTTTAATTTTAATATAACTGTTTTTTGGAGTGAACTCTAACAGCATACTTTTCACTTTTGGCTTAGGAAAAAAAGATCCTGGGTTAATTTCACATATTTTGTTTACATTAAATTTCCAATTAGATAAAATTGTTAGTCTACTATAATTTTTAGTATTAACATTAGCTATTATTCTCTCCCCAACTTCTTTTTGGAACATCAAAATTAGTTTATTAAACTTAAATTTTTCATTTAAGCACCATTTAGATAAAATTTGAGTAGAAATATTATAAGGAAGATTACCAAAAACTTTATATTTTTCTTTGTAAAATTTTTCTGGTATCTTTAGTATATCTGCATTGATAACCTGAACTTTATCCTTGAGATTTCTTTTTAAATTATCTGATAGCTCGTTGTCTTTTTCAATCACAGTAATTTTTTTTACATTTGACTTAATTAGAAGTTTGGTTAAGTTTCCGGTTCCTGGTCCAATTTCCAAAATATGATCATCTATATTTATATCGCCTATTTTAATTATTTTCTCTAGAATATTTTTGTCCACTAAAAAGTTTTGTCCTAAACTTTTTTTTGGTTTATTTTGCATATTTTTTGTAAAAATTAATTGCCTCTATTAAACTATCGGGACTAGACTTATTTTTACCCAACATCTTCTCATTTGGACCATGATCAGGACTTACTCTTAAGAATGGTAGACCAATTGTAATGTTGATTGCCTTGAAACCATAAATAGCTTTCATCGGACCTAACACCTGATCATGATACATACCAACAACTACATCAAATTTTTTAATGTTATCTCTTAAAAAAATTGTATCTGCAGAAAAAGGACCTTTAATATCTATATTTTTTTTTTTTAAATAATTAATAGCAGGTATGATTTCTTTTCTTTCAACATTAAGAGTTCTAAAATTTTCACAGTGTGGATTAAGTCCTGTAATTGCAATTTTTGGTTTTTTTTTGAGATAATTTTTATAAAAAAGATGTATATTATTTATTTTCTTAATTATTTTAGTTTTTTTTATTATTTTTTCTACTTTTGAAACAGGTACATGTGTTGTCAAAGGACAGACACTTAAATCCTTATTAAATATTAACATAACAGGATTCTTCGATTTTGTATTTGCTGCCAAGTACTCGGTAATTCCATAAAATTTTCCTTTTAAAAAAGTTTTTTTTGATATTGGACCATTTATCAATCCCAAACATTTATTATTTTTTAATAATTTTAACGCTGTGTTAAAACATTTTTTAATAAAAATGTTAGATTGAATTGTTATTTTTTTTTTAAAAGAAAAGTTATTATAAGGTATATTAATTATATTTAATTCATCTTTTTTTAAGTTAATTAATTTTTCATCAATATAATTTATTTTAAAATTAATTTTAAATTTTTTAAAGTTTTCATATAGAATTCTCTTAGACGTTATTAAAAGTAATGGATTTTTAAACCTTTTAATATTTAATTTTTTTATAGTTTTAAGGAAAATTTCAAAAAATACACTTTGTGGTTCTCCACACACAATTATAATTGGTTTAGAACTCATTTATTTTTGTTTTGTTAAAAACTCTTTTATAATGTAGTGTGGAGTATCTTTTAAGTTGTTTATCTCTCTCAAACAATACTGCTTTTTTAAATTGTTCTTCTTCATTAATTATAAGTTTTTCATTTTTAACTTCATTTAGCATTATAATAATAAACCCCCCCGAGGTTGTAATTGGATTTGTATACTCTCCTACATTTATTTTGTTAATCTCAGAGACGATCTTTTTTGACAGCTGATTTTTATAAATCCATCCAACATTGCCTCCATTATTTTTAGTATTTGAAACACTATATATTCTTGCTGTTTCTTCAAATCCAATGTTATCTATACTTTTTTTTATTTTTGAATACTTTTCTTGAAATTTATTGTTATCATTAATTGTAAATATAATTTCTGATAATAATAAATTTTCAATATTAGTATTTTTTTTTTGAATATTTATTTTTTCTTTAATCATTTTTTCATTAACTTTTATTGAGTTAGCAAATTGATTTACAATTAAATCATTCCATGCAACCTCTATACCTATTTTGTTCTTAACTTGGTTTATATCAATACCATTAACATCTAAATATTGTATAAATGACTCAAGATCGGTTATATTAAGTTTTGAATAAAGGCCTTTTATAATTTTATCCACAACAGCATTATTTCCGACAATTTTATAAAATTTTTCAATCTCTATTTTTTTTACTGTTTCATTAATTGCTGAGTCAATAGCGTATCTGTTAATCTCTTTTTTGTTTAATTTTTTTAATTTTGGATTCAAAGCTACTAAATATTTTATTTCATTCTCTATATCATGGTTTGTAATAATTTGATCATTTACTTTTGCTTTAATATAAATTTGAGAATATGAATTTAAATCGTTTAGAAAAAAAATTATTAGTGAAAATATTACTATTTTTATATTTAAATTCATTTATTTCGTGCTTGGCGAATTAATAGTAGTAAATGGTACTATAGATATTGATAAAAATATTTCCTCTGTAGGTTTTAAATCTTTATCAGAATAGTAATTTTTATTATATTGAATAGCTGCAGTTAAACAGTCATTTTTGTATTCATAAATTAAATTATAATACTCAGTTAAATCTGTCTTTCTATTTCTCCTTGTCTTATATTTTAATGAACTAGAACTAGTAAGACCTAATTTCATATTATTTGAGAAATAACTTTGACTTCCTACTTCATCATTTTCCTGAAGATATTCAAAACTTGTTACAAATTTATTAACAGTAAAATCTGCTTTTAAAAGATTATAATTTGTTGAGCTGAAATCGTTATCTAATGAAAAATTGTAATCTAATTTTAAATTATCATTAGGTTCAAATAGCAAAGATCCAATAAAATCTGAACCTTTATTATTTATAGTAGATTTTGTTGGCAAACTCTCATCACTTTTATCTCTAAATACTGAAGCAATATTGGCTTTTAATAAGCTTCTATTATATTTATTTGTTAAACTGTACTCACCACCCAAAGTTATAGACTGTCCACCCTCAACACTGTCAGACAGGCCTAGACGATCTTGTGAATATATATTTTTAATATTTATTCTTCTGTCTAAGTTTTGAACATTTCTATTTTTATTTGGGCTGTACATAAAAGACGCTTTACCTGTTATAAAATTATCATATTTGTTTCCTGAATTTTTCGTTGGATAGGAAATATCGTACATGAAAGAACTGTAATTATGTGATCTTAAATCACTTTCATATTTTTGTGAATTATCCCCCTCTGTTGTAACATTTTTTAAAAGTAGACTGAATTTATTGATAATACCTTTTGAACTGATTTTTGGATTAGAGGAATATTTTAAGTTGTTAGTGAAAACTTTCTCAAATATATTTGTATCATAGTTCTTGTTATAAGCAGTTGATGTTAAATTTAAATTGTTGTTAAAACTTTTTGATAATTCAAGACTTGGAAATAAATATTCATATTTATCACTTGATTTTTCTCTTGTTAAATCTTCATATGACTCAACCCTAGCTTCTAAAAATAAATCCTCTTTGTTTGCTTTTATAGAGAGGAAAGAATTAAGAAGCGAACTATTGTTTGTAATTTCTGTCTTAATATTATGTGACTTTAAATAAGTATTATTTGAGGTAGTTTCAAAATTTACTTCAAGTTCACCACTGTCAAAGTTTGTAAAGTTAAGATTTGAAATTGTGTTTGAGAAAAAATGGGACTTTGACCCACCACTTTTTTTCTTTAAACTAAAATCAGATATATGCGATGAATTTTTATTTTCTTGTCTAAACTCGTTTTGAAAAAGGGCTTCATTATTACCGAAGAACTGAGGTGAGAATGTAATATCTTTATTATCAGAAATTACTTGAAAATATGGTACCGAGATAGAATCACCGTGAGAACTTGAACTTTTAATAGTTGGTATCAAGAAACCTGACTGTCTATTAACAGTAGGATCAGGGTGAAAAAATTTTGGGAAATAAACTATAGGTTTATCATAAATCTCTAACCATGCATTTTTATAGTAAATTGTTTTTTTATTTTTGTTATGTTTTATTTCAGCGGCTTTAAATTGCCAAGGTGGACATTTATCTTTTTGTTTTTTACAAGTTGTAAATACTCCTTTTTTTACAATTGTCTCATTGTTATCACTATAGATAGAGTTACCTCTTAACCTCGGATCATTTTGATCGTTTCCAAATGCATTGTTAAAGAAATCAATTTTAATTCCATCACCAATAATTTCTTGTGAGGAAAAATTAACAATAGCAGTATCAAAATGATATTCATTTTTTAAAACATCAAACATTTTAGTATTATTTATTTTTAGAAGTTTGTTTTTCATAGAAAATATTGTTTGATTCGCAGTAATTTTATTTCCTAAATTATCAAAAATATTTGCAATTGTTTCAATAACAATTTCTTTTTTTACAATATCGTAATTTACTAATTCGGTTTTTAAAGTATAATCATCTAAAATCTTTATCTCTACATTTTTTAAAACTTTTAACTTATTTAAATTTTGGTCGTAAATTAATTTATCTCCATAAATTTTGATATCATTATCATTGTTTTCAATTATAATTTTACCTTCTGCATTGATTATTCCTATCTCTTTATTATAGTTCATTTTATCAGCGTTAATAACCACACCTGTATTAGAAAAAATCTTAACATTTTTTTCGGCTATAATTTTTTTGTCTTTGTCTAAAAATTCTATTACGTTTGCTTCAAATTTTATTTCTTCACTTAGAGTATTTGTAATAAACAAAATCTTAAAAATTAAGCTTAAAAATAATATTAAAATTTTATCTTTCATTTACTCTCACCAAGCTAATTGTTGAAATTAAAAATATAATTAGCAAAGGTATCCATATAGATACATTTACAGGTAATTGCTCGTTTTTACCAAGTTCCTCAAAAAAGAAACTTAAATAATAAATTACTACAGAAATTAATATTCCAAATATTAAATGAAAAATTTTTGATTTGTTATATTTAATACTCATCATTATTGTTGTTGAAAGTACAGTCATTATCATGAGATAAAATGGAAATGAAAGTAGTTTTTGTATAGCTGAATTTATTTCGGTGGATGAATAATTTATAGTATCATACTTTTTTCTTAACTCATTTAATTCAAAAATAGTTAATGATGATAGGTTTGAATATAAAGAGTTAATATCTTGATAATTTAAATTTGTCTCAAAATTAATATTTTCAAAGTATCCAACTTTACCTTCATTATCAGTTACAGTTGAATTTAAAATTTTCCAATTTTTATTTTCAATTAAAACCTTTCCAGATGAAATATTCTTTTGTAAATTAAAATCATTATCAAATTGAAGTATATCTACTTGGTATAAAATTTTGTTTTCAATTTTGTTTGCATTTATTATGTTAATCTGAGTGTTTATTTCATCTTTAATCCATATTCCATTTTCTGTTATAACCGCTAAATATTTGTTATCTTTTGCGTAAGAGTTTTTTAAACTTAAATAAGAGTATTTTAAATTCGATGCAAAATTGTAATATATTGTAATTATAAATAAGCCTAAAAAAAAACTTAAAATTGAAAAAAGTTGTATAATTTTGAAATTCGTCAAACCAAAATTTTTAAAAACTGTTATTTCATTTTGTTCCATTAATTTGATGAATGTAAATTGAGCCGAAATAAGAAAAATAAATGGAAAAATATCAAAAATTACTGAAGGTATGTTCAAAAGAGTTAGGAATATAGGTAGTGTAATTGAAACATTGTAATCTTTAAAAAAATTTACTTCCTCAAAAATATTTAACACAAAAGCTAAAGACATAAATATTAAAAAAGTTTTAAATAGAGTTAAAAGAAATATTTTACCCAAATATGTATGATATACTTTCAGTATCATGATTTCTTATAATTAAATTGATTTTTAAATATGTAATAAAATAAAATAAAAAAAATAAATGGAAGCATAAAAATTAATGAAGATTTGTAGTAGTTGCCAGAAAAAAATTTAATAGCTATTTCAGAAATTGAAATAAATACAACACCCACAAAAAAAATTTTAAATTTGTAGTTATTATATCCAACCGAGTTCTTTGACTTCAAAAGTAGAAAACAGGCTATTAATGCTAATAAAGGTATATAGAATGGTTTGAATGTTCTAGAGAATAGCTCTTGTGAAATTTTATTTTTTTGTACTTTTGTATCTTCACATCTAAAAACAAATTGAGCATTTTCTTGAAGGAAATTTGATCTTAAATTTTGTTTAAAAAATAAACAATTAAATAATTTTAATGTATCTACCTCTTGTAATTTTGGAGTTAAAGTAGTCTTAGCTGTATAATTAGATAGATTTATTTGTGTTTGAGAAAAATTAAAGCTAGTAGTCTTGCCATCGTTAATGTTTAAAATCTTTCCATCTGTTAAAACTAAAAAATTATTATTATTATTAGATGTAAAATAACCTTTTTTTGCATAGATTATTTTAGATTTTGTAGTAGAAAACTTATCTTTTATAATAATATTTTCTAATTTATCCTTTTCTTTTTTATCAGAATAAATTGTTAGCCTCTCTACTGTATCTATAAATTTTTTAGGTTTTATTAACAATGGTAAATAATCTATATTTGATTGCCTAATAAATGATCTGGCTTTATCTTGGGCTGCTGGCACAATTACAAGACTTAATAAAAGCTGTAAAATTAAAAAAAATAATGAGTATTTAACAACCACATTTAAAAAACTTATTTTTT
>LUMT01000315.1_pt1 | contig 18475 bp, 21 predicted proteins | sample 729741 | NCBI WGS metagenome assembly LUMT01 (sample SAMN03860299, study PRJNA289734) | marine metagenome | biome: seawater column; feature: ocean; material: water; isolation source: Red Sea water column Station 192 - depth 50m | place: Saudi Arabia: Red Sea | collected 2011-10-15 | depth 50 m
CGATCACGACGATCATGGTAAAAAAGAAGATGATCATGACCACGATCACGACGATCATGGTAAAAAAGAAGATGATCATGACGACCACGGACATGATGATCATGATGGACATGCACATGGTGAATTTGATCCACACATTTGGTTGGACCCAATTAATGCAAAAGCTATATTAAATGAGATGGCAGAACATTTAATTGAAAATGACCCAAAAAATGAAGCTAAATACAAAAGTAATTTAGCTAAAGCTTTGCAAGAAATTGATAAACTTACAATTGATGTAATGACTGATTTAAGTAACAGCGTATCTTCAATTGTATTTCATGATGCTTATCAATATTTTGAAGAAAGATTTAACGTAAATGTATTAGGTGCATTTACTGTTAATACAGATGTAATGCCTGGTGCAGAACAACTAGCTGAAATTAGAGAAATTATCGAGCATGATAAAGTAGCTTGTGTGTTCTCAGAGCCTCAGTTTAATCCTGATATTATCAATGCTGTAGCAAAAGATATGAAGATTAAAACTGGTGTTCTGGATCCTCTAGGTGCAACATTAGATCCAGGTAAAGATCTATATTTCAATTTAATAAGAAATATGTCTGCATCTTTTAAAGGTTGTTAATTAAAAATTAGGTATAATCCGGGAATTTTTTTAAATTCTCGGATTAACATATAACATTCACTGATATTCTTATAACACAATAAGCATTGTAATTTTTTCTAAGAAGATTTATTTTCTTCATAATTCGATTTTATGAATGATTTAAATTTATTTAAAAAAAATGGCTATCTTGTTAAAGAAAATTTAATTTCTCAAACAAAGATAAACAAAATAAATAAAATTGTTAATGAAGTAATTTCAAAAGAGAAAAAGAAAAAAAATATTAATGGTGCAAATGGAACTCAATCCTATAATAATTACCATTTTGTTTACAATTCAGACTCATCAAAGAATAAAGAAATATTAAGACTAAATAACCCTCAGAACAGGCATAAAATCTTCTATGAATTATCTAGAGATAAAAAAATTATATCCATAGCTAAAAAATTGTTAGGTGGAACAGTTAGATTTCATCTTGGTAAATTAAATTTTAAGCTTCCAAATAAGAAAAAAGGAAGTGAAATTGGGTGGCACCAAGATTGGGCTTTTTACCCTCATACCAACGATGATTTAATCACAGTTGGTATATATTTAGATGATTGCTATGAGAAAAATGGGCCTCTTAAAATAATAAAAAATTCACACAAAAAGAAATTATACAGCCACCACAGCAAAGAAAATTATTTTGTTGGAAAAATAGATACTAAAAAAAATAAAATAGGAACTAAAGATAGTGTTTCTATAACAGGAACTGCTGGAACAGTTGTTTTTTTTCATTGTAGATCAGTTCATGGGTCTGGACACAACCAAATGAATAACTCAAGACCCTTAATTTTATTTGGTTATAGAGCTTGTGATGCTTGGCCATTAATCAATGATGGAAACCCTCATCCTGAAGTAAATTTAGAAAATTATGATAAAAATATTATTGTAGGAAATAAATCAATAAAACCAAGATTAACTAAAGTTCCAACAATAATCCCACTACCTAAAAAGAAACACTACGTTTCAATCTATGAACTCCAAAAAAATTAAATTACATTAAAGTTCTTTGTAATAAATCTTTAACATAACATTCATATAAATTTTGAATGTTATTTTTAAAAAAATATCTTAAATGGATAAGTACATTTTTAGTATTAACTGGTATTTTACTTACAAATCTTAATATTTATCCACTGAATATTTATTTTCATGGACTTGGTGTTGTTGGATGGACAATTTCAGGGTTTTTATTAAAGGATAAGGCTATCTTAACTAATTTTGGATTACAAATTCCACTATTTGTAATTGGTATTTATAAAATTATTTTTTAATGAAAAATATATTATTTGTATGCACTGGTAATTCTGCAAGAAGTATTATAGCTGAGAGTATTATAAATAACGAATACTCGAATATATTTAAAGCTTTTAGTGCTGGAAGTAATCCATCAGGAAAAATCAATCAAGATGTTAAAAGTTTTTTAGAGAAAAACAAAAATTATGATCTAAGAAATTATAGCTCTAAAAACTTTGAAGAATTTATAAATAATGAAATAAAAATGGATCATGTATTCACTGTATGCAATAACGCAAATAATGAGGTGTGCCCTATCTGGCCACAAAAGGAACAAATAATACATTGGGACATAGAAGATCCTGTATCTAAACTTCAAAGTGCAAATAATGAAGAAAAGCAAATAATTATTAGAAACACATTCAATATTATAAGTAGTAAAATTAAAGATTGGATAAATGAAAAATAAAAGTAGATATTTTCTTTCAGAATTTATTGGAAGTTGCTTTCTAGTAATGATCATAGTTGGATCAGGTTTAATGGCTGAAAATCTGACTAACGATATAGCTGTAATGCTAATTGCCAATACTATAGCAACAGGCGCTGGTTTATTTGTGTTAATTACAGTATTTGCTGATGTATCAGGCGCTCATTTCAATCCATTTGTTAGTATTGCAATGACAATTACGGGGAAATTAAAAAAAAGATTACTTCCCTTTTATATTTCTGCTCAAATCTTAGGGTGTATATATTTGTATCAGAAATAGTAGCTACTTTAGGTCTTATAATGATAATTTTTGGTTCAATGAAATCAGGTAAAATTACTGTAGCTGCTTCAGTTGGTTTATATATTACAGCTGGTTACTGGTTTACTTCATCAACATCATTTGCCAACCCTGCTGTTGCTATAGCTAGAACTTTTACGGAGTCTTTTACTGGTATAAATTATTTAAATACACCATTTTATATAACAGCTGAATTGATTGGAATGATAATTGCAGTATTTATTGTTAAAAAATTATTCTTACAGAAAAATTGAAAAACTTTAAACTCAGCAATAATATTGAACTAATCAATAAACCTTTTAAAAAAAAAGAATTTTATCATTATCTTAAGACATCTAATCTATCGATAGTTATACCTAAAATAAATAACAAGTATATTTTGGTCTCTCAGAAAAGAATTCCTATAAATAAAATTAATTATGAATTTCCATCAGGCATAATTGAAAAAAACGAAACACCTCTGATGTCAGCTAAAAAGGAATTGTTAGAAGAAACAGGATATAAAGTAAATGATAAATTAAAAAAAATTATTTCCTTTTATTGTGAGCCTGGAAGATTAACTACAAAAATAACAGGTTTTGTTTGTGACAACTTGATTAAAATATCAAAACCTGAAGTGGGCATCAAAATTCATTATTTTACAAGAAATCAAATTTTTAAACTTATTAATAATGGAAAATTTAATAATTCTTCACACATAGGAATATTTTTAATTTATTTAAAAAAATATAAACAGTTTTAATTAAATTATTTAATTATTCGAATATATTACTCTAGGTTCTAAAAATAATTCTCTTGATAAAGCTTTAAATTTTTTTGTGACTTGTTTAGAAATTATTTCCTGATGTTCTGAAGGTATTTTTAAAAAAACAGCGTTCTTGAGGTTAATGAATGAGCAAATCTTAGTGCAGAACCCACTTGCTTACTCGAGAAAATTTCATTGTTATTTAGATGGGTCAGATATTCTATTTTTGGATTATACTTTATACTGCAGTATCTCCAGTAACATGACAAAGCTATTTGGATTCTTTCCTTGTGCGATAATCTTAATAAAGGAGTATTTAAGGTTTCTTGAAAAACTAATTCAGCTTTTTGAAATGCTCCCAAACCCCAATCCATATGACTTAGAACACAAGCCCAATTTAACAATTTTTCGCTAAAGTGTTCATTTCCATCAAAAACTGGTTTTATAAATTCAAAATATTTTTTAAAGGTAAAACCTAAGTCTCCTCTTTTTTTTGCAATATGCTCTAATGATTTATCAAAAACCTCTTTACCATCTACATTTTTAAAATGATCCTTTGCAAGAGAACCTTCTCTAATACCACTAATTGAACATATTATATTTTTTGGATTAGTAATATTCATTAAATCACCTAAAATTATAGAACTATACGGTAAATATGGAGTTCTTGATTTGGATATATATTCAACAGTTTTAAGTTTAGATTTATTCATAGCAGAGATTTTTTCTATAAATTTTGTCAAGGATTGATTGTCTATAGAGTATTGATGTATAATATGAACTGGGTGGTTATTTTGAAACAGATGTAATTTAAATAAAGCTCTCCAAGTTCCACCAACTAAATATAAATTTTCAAATTTTTTCTTAGATAACCATTTTTCATCTCTCAATAATTTCTTTATATACTTTGATAAGTTTCTTTTTTTTACTATAGGATTATTTAATAGCCTCAAAACACCTAAGGGTAATGATGTTTTATTAGTTATCGTTCCATTTTCTATGCGAGCTAACTCTAAACTTCCACCTCCTAAATCAGCAACCAGACCATCTACATTATCAAATCCAATTTTTACACCTTCAGCTGAACTCTCAGCCTCTTCTTCACCAGTTAAAATCTCAACTTTTTTCTTAAATAATTTTTCAACTTCCTGCACAAAAGGTTTTGCATCCATAGCTTCTCTTAGCACAGCTGTTGCAATAATTTTTATGTTAGAGATTTTTGAAATGTTTAAAATTTCAGAAAATCTTTTTAATACTTTTAAAGCATAAACAACTCCTGATTTATGCAGTTTTCTAGATTTATCTAAATTCTTTCCTAGTTCACAAACAGCCTTCTCATTAAAAAAAGGTACCCTTGATGAGCTAAAATCATCATAAATAAGCATTCTGATAGAATTTGATCCAATATCTATTATTGCGATTTTTGCTTGTTTTAGTTTTAAACTTTGTTTACTTTTTAAAACTTTTATTTGCATCTCAAACTGCTTTTAAATTTAGTTTTTTTGGTTTCATTTTTAACTTAGCCTTTCCTCTTCCTGACAGACTTGGATTATTCATAAAATAATCGTGTGCAGAAAAGGAATCATTCTTACTATATTGAATTTTTTTATAATCTCCATTTGCATTAAGAACCCAACTTTGTTTTTTGTCTAGATAATTTGCTAACATTATCTGGTCTAGAACCTGTTCGTGTACTGTTTTATTTTCAATTGGAACTAGAAGTTCTACTCTCCGATTAAGGTTTCTGGGCATCAAATCAGCAGATGAAATAAATACTTTGGCTTCTCTACTTGGCATAGATTTGCCATTTGCAAAACAGTAAATTCTAGAATGTTCTAAAAATCTTCCAATAATGCTTTTTACTATAATGTTCTCAGATATATTTTTTAATCCTGGCCTCAAACAACAAACTCCTCTAACAAACAAATAAATTTTAACGCCAGCATTTGATGCTTCGTATAGTTTATCAATTATATCCGGGTCGACTAATGAATTCATTTTGGCCCAAATTTCTCCATTCTTCCCTTTTTTGGAATTTAAAATTTCATTATCTATTAGTTCATTAAGTGTTTTTCTTAAGTTTATTGGAGAAATGGAAATTTTATTAAGATTTCTTGGTTTGGCATAACCTGTAACGTAATTATAAAACTTTTCTACATCAGATGCTAATTTCTTATCAGAACTGAATAATGATAAATCTGTATAAATTTTTGCATTTACAGGGTGGTAATTGCCTGTACCCAAGTGAATATAAGTTTGAATTTTACCTTGTTCTCGTCTTAATATTAATGAAGATTTTGCATGCGTTTTGTATTTGGCAAAACCATAAACAATTTGGACGCCAGCTTTCTCTAAGCTTCTAGCCAATTGTATATTTGCTTCTTCATCAAATCTAGCCTTTATTTCAATTAAGGCTGTTACAGCCTTTCCATTTTCTGCTGCTAAAATAAGTGCTTTTACTATAGGCGAGTCTAGTGTTGTTCGATAAAGGGTTTGTTTTATTGCTATAACTTTTTTATCGTTGGCTGCTTGATTAAGTAACTCAATTACAGCATCAAAAGTTTCAAACGGATGATGAACTATTAAATCTTTTTTCTTAATTGTTTCAAAAAAATTATAGTTATATTCTTTTAATCTTTCAACGTCTCTTGGATTAAAATGTTTAAATTTAAACTTTGGGTTTTTAATTTTACAAATTTGGTCAATATCTTGAATACCAACTAATCCTTCTATTTCATAAATATAATCAGAATTAATGTTTAACTTATTTGTTATAAATTTTACAAGTTCATTGTTACTATTTTTTATAATCTCAAGTCTTACAATATCCCCTGTTCTTCTTTGTTTTAATGCCAACTCAAATGATCTTACAAGGTCTTCAGCTTCCTCTTGTATTTCAACATCACTATCTCTTATTACTCTGAAGAGCATCTTGAGTTCAATTTTATGATCAGGAAATATTTCTGAAGCAAAAAAACTAATCAAATCATCAATAACAACATATTTTTTAAAATTTTTATTTCCTTTAACTTCTATAAATCTAGGTAATGCTTTTGGTATAACTATTATAGAATTAAGTATTCTTTTTTTATTTTTCTTCTTCAATTTCATTACTAAGGCACGTCCTTGATTAACTATAAATGGAAATGGATGCGCTGGATCAATTGCAGAAGGTGTTAATAGAGGATAAATTTCCTCATTAAAAATTTCTAATAATTTTTTTTTTTCAGAATTGCTTAAACTTTGAGGTTTTACTAAATTAATATTATTTTTTTTTAGCTGTAAAACTAATTCTTTAAAAATTTTATTCTGTTTTTTTAAAAGATTATTTGTTTCACTTACAACTTCTGCCATTTGCTCTTCAGGTGTAAGACCATCAGAACTTAAAGAATCAACCTCTTGCTTTATTTGACTATGTAATCCAGCAACTCTGACCATGAAAAATTCATCAAGATTTGAACCTGCTATTGATAAAAATTTTACTCTTTCAAATAGAGGGTTTTCAATATTTTGTGCTTCCAATAGAACTCTATCATTAAATTTTAACCATGATAATTCTCTGTTGATATACCTTGATTTAAGTTCATCTTTGTATTGTTTTTTTTGAACACTCATAATATTTAGGAAATATGTTTGAATTATATGTCATGCGTCATTCAAAATCTAGTTGGAGCAACTTAAATTTGGAGGATTTTGATAGACCATTAAATAAACGTGGTAAGAAAAATGCTAAGTTGGTTTGTGAATTTTTTGTTACAAAAAAAATTAATTTTGATTATGTCTTAGTTTCTTCATCAAAGAGAACCAAAAAAACCTTACAAATATTATTAAAAAAGCTAAAAAAGCCTAAAAAAATTTTTTCATCAAAAAAACTTTATTTAACAGATGAGAAGAAAATAATTGAATATATCAAAAAAGTTCCAAAAACATACAATTCTATACTTTTAATTAACCACGAGCCGGTAATAACAAATTTAGTTAGAGAATTGATAAAAAATCATAATAGTAATTTGTTTAAACTACTTAATTATAAATTTTCAACATCAGCTTTTGCTAAAATTAATTTTAAAATTAAAGATTGGTCTGAAGTTGTAAACAAAGGTGTATTGAAAGAATTTTTAAGACCTAAGGATATTCAGGTTTCTAAAGAATAGCCAGCTGATCTTACTGTCCTTATTAATGGCTTTGTATCTTTAATATTTATTGCTTGTCTTAATCTTCTAATATGAACATCTACAGTTCTAGACTCCACATATATATTTTCACCCCAAACATTATTTAGAAGCTGTTCTCTTGAATAAACTCTTTTTGGATTTTTGATAAAAAAATCCAAAAGCTTAAATTCTGTAGGACCCAAGTTAATTTCTATATTTTTTCTGTAGACTCTTTTTGTTATTCTATCTATTTTTAAATCACTGAAAACAACCACATCTTCAGAAGACTGTGGTTTAGATCTTCTTAAAAGAGATTTTATTCTTGCATTTAATTCTTTTTGACTAAATGGTTTTGTAACATAATCGTCAGCACCTGTATCAAATGCTTTTAATTTATCTTCCTCTTCACCTTTGGCAGTAACCATTATTATAGGTATGTCTTTAAATTTTTTATCTTTTTTTAAATTTTTACAAATATCTACACCCGATAAATCAGGTAGCATCCAGTCCATTAATATCAAATCAGGATGTTTGTCTTTTATTTGTTTAAGAGCATCCTCTCCATTTTCTGAATAACTTACTTTGTGACCTTCTTTTTCTAAATTATATTTTAGTAATGTTATTATTGGAGACTCATCTTCAGCTATAAACAGGTGTGCAGACATTATTTATTTTTCACCATTAACTATTGGCTGTGAACCTTTAGGTCTATCTCCTTCTAAGTAAGATCCTTTAACTAGGAAGTAAATTTGTTCTGCAATATTAGTTACATGATCTCCTATTCTTTCAATATTTTTTGTAACAAAAAGCAAATGAGATCCATATTCAACATTTTCATTTCCTGACTTAAGGTATTTAATTACTTCTTCCATGCATAAATTAGTTAGATTGTCTACTTCTTCATCTTTTTCCCAGACATCTAATGCTATTTCTGGGGATCTATTTGTGTATGAGTCTAATACTAATTTAAGTTGTTTTTGCACTATAGCTCCAACTCTCTCTATAGATTGCGTTAGATTATCAGGTAATTTATTATTTATTAGTTTGGTTCTTTTGGATATATTTTTAGCTAAATCACCTATTCTTTCAAGGTCAGAAGATATTTTGAGAGCAGTTACAGTTTCTCTTAAATCTATAGCCATCGGTTGTCTTAATGCAATCAAATCTACAACTTCTTGCTCTATTTGACTTTCGAAATTATCAATGACAGCATCATTATTTATTACAGTATCTGCAATTGTGTTATCGTTATTACACAGAGCCTTTATAGAATTTCCCAAAGCTGTTTCACAATTACCTCCCATAATAACCAAATTATTAGTTAGTTGTTGTAATTGTTCCTCATAGGATTTTACTGTATGTGGCTTCTCAGTCATTATCCAAATCTCCCTGTAATATAATCTTGTGTTTGTTGTTGATTCGGGTTTTTAAATATCTTATCAGTAGACCCAACTTCTATCAATTTACCTAAATGAAAAAAACCAGTTTGCTGTGATACACGCGCTGCTTGAGACATTGAGTGAGTTACTATAACAATAGTATGTTCTTTTTTTAATTCATCAATCAGTTCCTCAATTTGTGCAGTTGCTATAGGATCTAATGCAGAACAAGGTTCATCCATTAAAATTACCTCAGGTTTAACAGAAATAGCTCTTGCTATACAAAGTCTTTGTTGTTGTCCTCCAGACAGACCTGTTCCAGGTTCATTTAATCTGTCTTTGACTTCGTTCCAAAGAGCTGCTTTTTTTAAACTATCTTCAACAATTTGATCAAGCTCATCTTTAGATTGAGCCATACCGTGGATTTCAGGTCCATAAGAAACATTTTCATACAAAGTTTTAGGAAATGGATTTGGTTTTTGAAACACCATTCCAATTTTTTCTCTTAATCTTACAACGTCTGTACTCTTTTGATTAATATCATAATCATTAATTTTAATTTCTCCCTCAACTTTACAAATTTCAATTACATCGTTCATTCTGTTTAAACATCTTAGAAAAGTAGATTTTCCACATCCAGATGGGCCAATTAATGCTGTTACTTGTCTTTCTGGTATATCCATGTTGATATCAAAAAGAGCTTGTTTATCTCCATAAAAAACATTTACTTTTTTTGCTTCTATTTTATTCATTTTTTAGTTCCATTTCTTTTCAAATTTATGTCTTATCATTTGTGCTGCTAGATTCATTAAAACTAAAAATATCAACAAAACCATTATACAAGCTGATACTTTTTCAACAAAACCTCTTTCAGCACTTTCGGCCCAAATATATATTTGGACTGGTAAAGAGGCAGCTGGATCCATGGGCGAGCCAGGTATGGTATTAACAAAAGCAACCATTCCAATTAAAATCAAAGGTGCAGTTTCACCTAAGGCTTGCGCAAGACCAATTATTGTTCCAGATAAAGTACCTGGTAAAGATAGAGGAACTGTATGATGAAGTGTTGTTTGCATCTTACTAGCTCCCATTGCAAGCGCTGCTTCCCTAATACTTGGTGGAACTGCTTTCAATGATGCTCTAGCTGCTATAATGATCGTTGGTAAGGTCATCAATGATAAAGTTATTCCTCCAACTAAAGGAGTGGATCTCGGTAAGCCAAATACTGCAAGTAAAACACCAAGACCAAGCAACCCAAAAACTATTGATGGGACTGCCGCTAAATTATTAATATTTACCTCTATAAAATCTGTAAGTCTATTTTTGGGTGCAAATTCTTCTAAATAAATTGCTGCTAAAAGAGCCACAGGAAATGATACGGCTAAACAAACCAATATACTAAACAATGATCCCATAAATGAACTTGCAATACCAGCTAACTCTGCTTCCCTAGAGTCGCCATTAGTAAAGAAACTAAAATTAAAATTGCTTACAACTTTTCCTTCGGAATTTAGTTTATCAAATATTTTTAATTGGTAATCATTAACTCTTCTTCGCTCTTCAGGTAAATCTCTTGGATAGTTTCCTTTAAACACTTGATCTAAATCATCAGATGCCGTCAATTTCACTTCAACAATTTTTCCAAAATCATCTGGATTTGAAAGAATATGATCTTTAATTTCCTCTTCAAATATAAAGGCAAACATTCTTTTGATATCTGTGATTTGATCTTCATTGGCATTTTGATCTAATGCAGCAAAACTTTCTATACCAACATCAAAATATTCAGAGTCTTGTAAATCCTCCATAGAGGGTTTCTGATCAGCATCCAAATACATAAATTCTGGATCGTAATTAATTGGCACTATTATCCAAGTTTTTTGAAATGCTGTATATCCTGTAGAAAAAATTTTAAATAAAAATACAGCTAGGAACAATAAAGCTAATATGATGGCTGATTTGCCATACATTTGAAAACGTTTTTCAGCCTTATATCGTTTATTTAAAAATTCTTCTCTATTAATCATATTTCTCTCTATATTTTTTAACTATTGAAAGAGCTATTACATTTAAAATTAACGTAACAACAAATAATGTTAATCCTAAAGCAAAAGCAGCTTGAGTTTTAGGGTCTTCAAATTGTTGATCTCCGATTAATATTACTACTATTTGAGCAGTAATTGTTGAAGTAGATTCCAGTGGATTAAAAGTTAAGTTAGCAGCTAATCCAGAAGCCATAACCACAATCATAGTCTCACCTATAGCTCTAGAAACAGCTAAAAGAATTGCACCAACTATACCTGGTAAAGCAGCAGGAAAAATTACTCTTTTAATTGTCTCAGATTTTGTTGCACCCATTGCATAACTACCATCTCTTAAATTCTGAGGAACACTATTTATGACATCGTCACTCAAACTTGAAACGAATGGAATAATCATCACTCCCATTACAGCACCAGCTGCAAGTGCGCTTTCTGCAGAAACATCTAAACCAACAGCTGTTCCGATATCTTTTAAAAAAGGACCAACAGTTAAAGCTGCAAAAAAACCATAAACGACTGTTGGAATTCCAGCTAGTATTTCAACAATTGGTTTTGCAAATTGTCTAAATTTTTTTGATGCATACTCTGCTAGATAAATTCCACTTAATAAACCTACTGGTATAGCAACACACATTGCGATAAATGCGATGAAAAAAGTACCTGCAAATACTGGTACTGCACCGAATGTATCACTATACATTGATGGATCTAAAGCTTCACTAGCATCTCTAACAAAGGCTTTTGCTGGATACCAATGCATTCCAAATAAGTAATCAAAAAATGGGATAATTTTAAAAAACTCTATTGTTTGAAATAAAAGAGAAAAAACAATCCCAACTGTAGTTAATATTGCTGCCAAAGATGCAAAGAAAAACAACCACTGTAAAAAAATTTCTACAGGTTCCCTTGTTCTGTTGTTCTTAGATAACCTGTTATAAGCGTAAGCTATTGAGGCGATAAGTAAACATAATATAATGACAGCTTTAGAGGCTGACGCTGTGCTACGTAAAGATGCATATTTATCTGCTGCTGCCTGTAAGGCTGTAGTTATTTCACCACTGAACTGTCCTCTTGAAAGTGATTTAGCTTTTTCAAATATAAGATTCAATTCTCCTTCTAATAATCCTTGATCACTAAAAGATTGTAAAACAATATATTTTACTACAGTTGGTTCAAAAATAGACCACAATGCAAAAATAATAAATGCAGGAGCTGCGCACCATATTGATAAATAATATCCATAAAATTTTGGTAAAGCTGTAAGTCTAGTATTAGAAGATTTTATCGCAAATGCCTTTTTACGACCAAAAAAATAACTCGATAACGCTAATAGGACTATAGTTAAAAATATTACCGAGTTCATTTATATATTTATATTTAATCTTGTATTAAAAAAAAGGCCCTTATAAAAGGGCCTTTTAAAGTTTGTTAACAAATCAAAAATTACTCACTCATTGCTACAAGACTAACTGCATTGTCTCTTGTAGTTCTGTACATAGCTTTATCTAATGGTACTAAACCAATATCAGCTAAGTAACCTCTTTTTCCAATAGTTCCAGTTTTTGTAAATTCTTTTACAAATTCATGTAAACCTGGAATTACACCTACGTGAGCTTTTTTCACGTAGAAGTATAAAGGTCTTGCTACTGCATAGCTATAATCTTGAATAGATTCTAATGAAGGTTGTCCACCATCAATACTAGCTGCTTGTAATTTATCTTTAGCTGCTAAGTAATAACTAAAACCAAAGAAACCAAACATATCTTTATCTTCAACAAGTTTTTGAATAATTAAACTATCGTTTTCTCCAACTTCAATAGCTAAACCGTCTTCTCTATAAAGTTTTTGAGGTTTCTTATATTTTTTATTTCCTGCTTCATAACCTTTTTTGTAAAGAGCTTTAGCTTCTTTAGTCATACCTTTTTTCATTACTAAAGAATTCCAAGCATCTCTTGTTCCAGAAGTTCCTGGAGGAATCATTACTTTAATTGGTTTGTTTGGTAAACTTGGGTCAATCTCATTCCAGTTTTTGTAAATGTTATCAACTAATTTACCATCAACTACAGTGTGTTTAGCAAGAGCTTTGTATAAGTGCTCTTTAGTAAAGTTAACTGGTTCTGCATCTAAGCTATAAGCTAATGTTATTCCGTCGTTACCAATAATAATTTCTACAATATCAGTAATACCATTTTTTGCACAAAGAGCTTTTTCTTTATCTTTCATAGCTCTTGAAGCGTTAGTGATATCAGGGTGAGCTTCACCTACACCTGCACAAAATAATTTAGCTCCACCACCTGTTCCAGTTGACTCGATGATAGGAGTTTTAAATCCTTTTTTACCGAATCTTTCAGCAACTACTGTTGCGTATGGGAATACAGTTGAAGAACCAACGATTGTAATTTGATCTCTCGCTTGTGACGTTACAGTACTTAAAGTAAGCACTAAAAACGAAGCAAGGATAATAGTTAGTTTTTTCATTGATATTTCCTTTCGTAATTAAATTTAATCAACGACTCGCTTATTAGATTTGAATATGGATGTTAATATTACAGATTTGTTACAGTTTTGTTAAAAACCTAACTTTTTAATTGAAATTTTTAGTTACAACAATTGTATCAAAATCGTCAGCGAGACTTCCTTTGCAATTGATGGGGCTAACACCTTCTTTAAAAGCAAGCTCATTTGAAGGTCTTAAAGTAACTTCTAGTTGTATCATTGATACTAGTTCTTTAATCTTTTTATGCTCATATTTCCATGAAGGCCAGCTTGTAGGAGTTGAAAATGTTGAAACGACATAAGATGAGGCTCTTGAGAAATTATAATTACTTTCATTTTGGTTCCTTAATAAATGATCTCTAACCGAAAAGAAAATATTCTTACATCTATACATATCTGAAAAATAGTTTGTTTTTGTCAATGTCTCACTCATTGGTACAGATACTATTAAATCAATTGTATTTCTCCAGAATGATGAAACTACATCTGTATAAACATCATCAATTTCAATTTGTTTATCAGGAAAATGTTTTTGAACTTGAGGAATTGCTGATTTCATATCCTCTTGCAATCTAAATATACCAATATCATAGACTGTGAGTTGTTGATTTCTAAGCAATGTTGTAATTGATTGAGCATTTAAGGAAGAAGTTAACAATATTAGAGAAAGAGAAAAAAATATTATTTTTTTAAACATAGGCATCACAATTAAGATTCTTACAAAAAAAGAAAGTTAATACAAATTAAATTAACGATCTAAAAGTATTGATAAATGTAATAAATTACAATTCACTAGGAATATGAATATTGAATTCTGTGCCTTTACCTAATTGACTTTTAATTTCAAATTCACCTCTGTGCTGAGTTACGATGTGTTTCATTATTGCTAAACCCAGACCTGTACCACCAACTTTTTTACTTTTTTCAATATCCACTCTGTAAAATCTTTCGGTAATTCTAATAATCTGATTTTGAGGTATACCAATACCTTCATCTATAATCGAAATTTTAACACCTGGTTTAACTAGTTTACCAACACTTTTTGATGTTAATACTTTAATAGATTTATTTTTTTCAGAATATTTAATTGAATTATCAATTAAATTTGAAAAAACTGTTAGCATTCTATCTTCATTGCCAATAATTTTATCAAAATGTTTGTCTATATTGATATTCAAATCAATATTATTTTTTTCGATATTTGTAATGTGTATGTCTTTTAATTTATTAAATATTTTTTCTAAACTTATTAAATTATTCGGTCTAATATGTTCTTCTAATTCAATTCTACTTAAAATTAATAAATCGTTAATTAAATTTTCCATCCTTGAGGTTTGTGAGCCCATTATATCTAAAAATTTTTGCTTAGCTGGTTCGTCGTTTTTTGCAGGTCCTTGTATAGTTTCTACCGCACCTTTAATTGACATAAGTGGTGTTCTTAATTCATGACTTACATTTGCAACAAAATCTGTTCTAAATTTTTGAGCTTTTGAAATTTCAGTCAAGTCTTTAAGAAATAAAACCACAGACTCTTGATCTGGAAATAGTTTTGTTGGACCGGGAATGGCATAAACCCTGTAATGCTGATACGAAGGTAAATCAATTTCAAGATCTATATGATCAGTTTTATTATTTAATTTTACATTTTTTATAAGATTATCTAACTCAGGATTTCTTATAATAGTTCCTAAATGTTTATTTTCTAAATTATTACCAAATCTTATTTTGGCACTCGGATTGGCATAATCAATTATGTTTAATTTATTTAGAGCAATAAATTGATCTTCTAATTCATCTAAAATAAATTTTTTATCCTTATTTGGATCATATTTAGATAAGATAGTTTTTTTTTCTTCAATGCTATCTTTTTTTGTATTCCATAATTTTATAAATAAAATTATTATTATTAATATTAAAATTAATTCAAAAAAACCAATCATCTGTAAGAAATTTGAAACATATGTTTAACAAAAATTAAATAAGAATCTCTTATTTAATTCTAATGTTAACTTTAAAACATTTTTCAAATACTAATTATAGTAAAAAATTTTACATAAATACTGGAAATTTTTTTAAACCTACTTTTATCACTAAATTGGCCGACACTAAAAGTGAGATAAAAGCTGCTCAAAAACTAAGGTATAAAGTTTTTTTTGAAGATAGAAAAAAGAAAAAAATAATAAACATTTCAAGTTTCAAAAAGGATACTGATATTTATGATAAATATTGTGACCATATAATAGTTTCATATAAAAAAAATAAATTTAGTAAAACCAATATTATCGGTACATACAGGTTACTTAAGCAGGAAAATAGTGGGAATGTAGGATTTTGTACAAGTGAAGAATATAATTTAGACAATTTAATTAAATCACCAAAATATAACAATTTATTGGAAGTAAGCAGATCATGTATTCACAAAGATCATAGAAATAAAAATGTACTACAATCAATGTGGAAAGAAATTCATAGATACGTAATATCAAATAAAATACAGGGTTTATTTGGTACAGCTAGTTTCTTACACACAGATTATAAAAAAATAGAAGATGAGCTAATCTATTTGCAACAAAATTTTATAATGAATAAAGAAGTTGAGGTCACAGCAAATCCAAAAATGTCAATAAATATTGATTACAATAAAAAAGTCAAACCATCTTTAAAATTAATTAAAAATCTTCCAACATTAATTAAAGGATACCTGAAGCTAAATGCTAAAATTGGAAATGGTGCAATCATTGATCCTAAATTTAAAACTATTGATATATTTGTTTTTGTAGAATTTAATAAGATTGATACAAAGTATTTAGAAAAATTCTCTTACTAATATTGTGGAAATATTAAAAAAAATTACAAAATATTCTTATATACAAAATCTATACTCCGAAAATTATAATAACTTTAATAACAAAAATTTTTGGGATGAAACTCTTAAAATTTTAAATATTAAATATAATGCTCAAGGAATTCAAAATATACCTTCCATGGGACCAACTATCTTAGTTGCAAACCATCCTTTTGGTATATTAGACGGTTTAATACTTTCTTCTATAGTCTCTAATATTAGGAAAGATTACAAAATTCTTATAAATAATGAATTAACAAAAATTGATCATATCAAAGAATATTTATACCCTTTAAAATTTAGCACTAATAAAAAAGATGTTGTCTTCAATATTAATAGCAAAAATAATTCTATAAATCACATAATGAACGGTGGTTGTTTAATCACATTTCCGTCAGGTGAAGTTGCTACATCTAAATTCATATTTGATAACCCAAAGGAAAGAAAGTGGAAACCATTAATTGGTTCTATTATAAAAAAAAGTAATCCAACAATAATACCTGTAAAATTTTTTGGAAAAAATAGTAAGTTTTTTCAGTTTACAGGATTTATAAATAACAATTTAAGAAGAGCTTTATTTATTCGTGAACTCTTAAACAAAAAAAATGAAACTTTCAAAGTTATAATCAATAAACCTATTCATGAATTTAGAACAAAAGATTTAACTAATGAAGAGATTTCTGAAAATCTAAAAAATATTGTATTAAGTATTAATTAGGAGAAACATTATCAAAAAATATCTTAGCAGTTTCTTCCCATCTTCCCAGCTGTATTTTTTAGCAAAATCTAGACAATCTTGTCTACTTACCTTTAAAGCTTTCATAGCAGAAGCTTTTAAATCATCGTCTAAAGTGTCAATCTTAGTGCCGCCTAAAATATCTTTTGGGCCTGGTACAGGGTAAGCGGCTACAGGTGTACCACAATTTAAAGATTCTAAAACTACAATACCAAAAGTGTCAGTTTTACTCGGAAATACAAAAACATCAGATGATGCAAAGTGAGAAGCTAATTCACCATTAGTTCTTTCCCCTAAAAATATATCATTGGGAAACTTCTTCTTTAAATTTTCAAGATCTGGACCTTTGCCTATGACGACTTTGGTGCCTTCTAGATCTAAGTCTAAGAATGCTTTAATATTTTTTTCTACTGCTACTCTACCAACGTAAATCCAAATTGGTCTTTTGTAAGGTAGATCTCTTTTTTGTGGATTTTTAAAAGCACCATGGTTACCTCCTCTTGTCCAAGTTACCATTTTACTATTATTAATTCCTAAATCGATCAATTCTTTTCGCATCGACTCTGTTGTTACTAAAATTCTCTCTGCTTTATTATGAAAGTTACATAAAAATTTTTCTGACCATTTAGCTGGTATGATCGGCATATAAAGCTTCATATACTTATCAAATCTAGTGTGAAAACTTGTAGTGAATTTTAATTTGTTTTTTATACAATATCTTCTTGCCATAAAACCTAACGGTCCCTCTGTTGCAATATGAATTGCGTTTGGATTTATTGATTTAATTAAGTTTCCTACTCTTGGCCAAACATTTAAAGACAATCTAATTTCATTATACTTTGGCATTGGTACTGTCATGAACTGTTGAGGCGTTATATATTCAATTTGATGACCTTCAGATTTTAATATTTCACCAGTTTCATGAAGAGTTCTAACTACACCGTTGACTTGCGGATAATAAGCATCTGTTACAATTAAAATTTTCATTAAGATGCTTTTTTAAGTTGATCATCTTCTACTCTATTAGATGATATCATTTCATCTTCATCTACATTTACATAATCTTTTCTAATTTTGTCCCAATAAATTATTTCAAAAGTACCATCATAATTTTCAGCTAGTGCAGTACAAGACTCAACCCAATCACCACAATTTAAGTAATTTACTCCATCAAAATCCACCACAATTTAGATAATTTACTCCATCAAAATCTTCATTCGTAGCATGATGAATATGGCCACAAATTATTCCATCAAATTTCTTTTTCTTACCATATTGAGCAATAGTTCTTTCATATTCTCCAATATATTTTACAGCATTTTTAACTTTGTATTTTAAATACTTAGCTAAAGACCAATAAGTTTTGCCTCTCATTTTTCTAAAGAAATTAATAACTATGTTAAGTCTTAATAGC
>LUMT01000227.1_pt1 | contig 18402 bp, 18 predicted proteins | sample 729741 | NCBI WGS metagenome assembly LUMT01 (sample SAMN03860299, study PRJNA289734) | marine metagenome | biome: seawater column; feature: ocean; material: water; isolation source: Red Sea water column Station 192 - depth 50m | place: Saudi Arabia: Red Sea | collected 2011-10-15 | depth 50 m
CCTACGCCTGAACACCCGCCCACGCCAGACCCTCGGATGGAAGACTCCAGCCCAGACCCTCAACGAAGGGCTACTTGCAACAACCGGTTGAGCCCAACCAGGATCCTTGGCCCTCGACCACATGAACGCAGGATCCCGCGTCACCCCGGGCTCCACCACACCACGAGAGCCCGACCCGGCCCCCTGCCCAGCCGCCCGGTCGAGGCCCTTGCGGAGGCCACACCCGGCGTGGGCCGGGGCAGCGCACCAGCGGGTCGAGACCCCGTCGCGCTGCGCAGCCGCGTGACCAGGCACCAGGCACGAGGCAGCAGGCTGCAGCCCGCCCGGAGCCGCGGCACCCCTCGCGTCCGGTCCGCAGGGGCCGGGTGACGCCGCGTCGACCACCGGACTCGACGCGCACGACGACAGCGGCCCGTCTCCCACGCGGGAGCAGGGCCGCCGTTCCTAGTAACCTCGACACCATGCCCTCCGACGTCGTCGTCCTGGTCGCCACCGCGGTGCTCGCGGTCGTGACCGTGGTCGCTGCGGTCGTGGCGGTCCTCGCCGCCCGTCGGGTCGCCCGCGGTCCCGTGCCCGCTGTGCCCGCCGCGTCGCCGGCCCCGCCGCTCGAGCCCGTGCACGAGGACGTCGCCGCGTCCGTCGTCCCCGGCGAGCTCGTGCGCGTGGAGCGCACCCGCGCGCCGCGGACGGACCTGCCTGTCTCGGAGCGGTCCGGTGCGCTCGCACCCCGGGTGGTGGAGGGTCGCGTCGTCGTCCCGCCCACGCAGGACCAGGTCGTGGCGGCCACGCTGAGCCGACCCCAGGTGCGGCTCGCGGTCGTCGCCGAAGGCCTCGCGCACGCGCTGCGACCCGAGAGCCGCGACCGGATCAGCGCCCTGGTGCGACGCGAGTACCGCGGACGTCGCCGCGAGCGGCTGCGCGCCGGCCGCGCCGCCTACCGCATGTCGATGCCCGGACTCATCGACCAGGCCGCCGCGCTCGGCACGGGCGTGCGGGCCTTCGCCGACGAGGTCCGCGACGGCATGACGACCGCCGAGCACCGGTTCGCCCGCGAGCTCGCCGCCGACGACCCCCATCCCGAGCCCCTCGGCCCCGCCACGACCCTCGCGCCGCTCGACGCCGCACCGCTCGACGACGCCGCCCCCGACCTCCCCGACGAGAGAGACCACCCCTGATGCAGACCGCAGAGATCCGGCGCCGCTTCCTCGCCCACTTCGAGGCCGCCGGACACACCGTCGTGCCGTCGGCGCCGTTGCTGCTCGAGGACCCGAACCTGCTCTTCGTGAACGCAGGCATGGTGCCGTTCAAGCCGTACTTCCTCGGCCAGGAGACGCCGCCCTACGGCACCGCGACCAGCGTGCAGAAGTGCGTGCGCACCCTCGACATCGAGGAGGTCGGCAAGACCACGCGGCACGGCACGTTCTTCCAGATGAACGGCAACTTCAGCTTCGGTCAGTACTTCAAGGAAGGTGCCATCACGCACGCGTGGCGGCTCGTCACCGGCCACGTCGACGACGGCGGCCTCGGCTTCGACGCCGAGAAGGTGTGGGTCACCGTCCTGGAAGGCGACCACGAGTCGCGCGAGCTGTGGCGCTCCGTCGCCGGGCTGCCCGACGAGCGGATCCAGGACCGCGACCTCAACGACAACTACTGGCACATGGGCGTGCCCGGCCCCGGCGGGCCCTGCAGCGAGATCTACATCGACCGCGGCCCCGAGTTCGGACCCGACGGCGGCCCGGTCGTCGACGAGGACCGCTTCCTGGAGATCTGGAACCTCGTGTTCATGCAGGAGGAGATCACCAACGTCCGCGCCAAGGACCAGTTCGACGTGGTCGGCCCGCTGCCCAGCCAGAACATCGACACCGGCATGGGCCTGGAGCGGGTGGCCTACCTCCTGCAGGGCAAGCAGAACCTCTACGAGACCGACGAGGTCTTCCCCGTCATCGAGCGCGCCTCGCAGCTGACCGGACGCACCTACGGCGCGAACCACGTCGACGACGTGCGCTTCCGCGTGGTCGCCGACCACGTCCGCTCGGGCCTGATGCTCATGGGCGACGGCGTCACGCCCGGCAACGAGGCCCGCGGCTACGTGCTGCGTCGCCTGCTGCGCCGCGCCGTGCGCTCCATGCGCCTGCTGGGCTACGAGGACCCGGCGCTGCCGGAGCTGCTGCCCGTCAGCCTCGACCGCATGAAGGCCTCCTACCCCGAGCTGGAGGCCGACTTCCCGCGGATCGAGCAGGTCGCCTACGCCGAGGAGGACGCGTTCCGCTCCACGCTCGGCAAGGGCACGCAGATCTTCGACGTCGCGGCGCAGAAGGTGAAGGCCGACGGCGGCACGGGGCTGTCCGGCGAGGCCGCCTTCACCCTGCACGACACCTACGGCTTCCCGATCGACCTCACCCTCGAGATGGCGCAGGAGCAGGGGCTCAGCGTCGACGCCGACGGCTTCCGGGCCCTCATGGCCGAGCAGAAGGCACGCGCCAAGGCCGACGCGAAGGCCAAGAAGGGCGTCCACGCCGACACCCACGCCTACCGGGCCGCGCTCGACGCGAACGGTCCGACGGACTGGCAGGCGTACACGACGCTCTCGACGGAGTCGAGGGTCCTGGCGCTGCTGAGCCAGGGCGAGGCCGTGCCGGCGCTCACGGCGGGCAGCATCGGCGAGGTCGTGCTCGACCGCACCCCGTTCTACGCCGAGTCCGGCGGCCAGAACGCCGACGCCGGCACCCTCACGTGGTCCGGCCACGGCGGTGGCACCGCCGAGGTGCTCGACGTCCAGCGCCCCATCAAGGGCCTGGTCGTCCACCAGGTGCGCGTGCTGGAGGGCGAGCTGGTCGTCGACGAGCAGCTCTCCGCCGACGTGGACCCCGAGTGGCGTCTCGGTGCGCGGCAGGCGCACTCCGGCACGCACGTCGTCCACGCGGCGCTGCGCGAGGTGCTCGGCCCCACGGCGCTCCAGTCGGGCTCGTACAACCGCCCCGGCTACCTGCGCCTCGACTTCGGGTGGAGCGGCGCGCTCTCGCCCGAGCAGCTGCACGACGTCGAGCACGTGTCGAACCGGGCGCTGCGCGAGGACCTGCCGGTCTCGGCGCAGTACATGACGCTGCCCGAGGCCCGGGAGTGGGGCGCGCTCGCGCTCTTCGGCGAGACGTACGGCGAGGAGGTGCGCGTCGTCGAGATCGGCGGGCCCTGGTCGCGCGAGCTGTGCGGTGGCACGCACGTCGACCGCTCCAGCCAGATCGGCACCGTCGTCGTCACCTCCGACGGGTCCGTCGGCGCCGGCAACCGCCGCATCGAGGCGCTCACCGGCCTCGAGGGCTTCGCCTACCTCGCGAAGGAGCGCGACCTCGTGCTCCAGCTCACCGACGTGCTCAAGGCGCGTCCCGAGGAGGTCCCGACCCGGGTCAACGACCTCCTCGCCCGGCTGAAGGCCACCGAGAAGGAGCTCGAGAAGCTCAAGGCGGCCGAGCTGCAGGGCGCCGCCGGCGACGTCGCCGCTGCGGCCGTCGACGTCGACGGCGTCGCGGTCGTGACGCACCGCGCCGAGGGCGTGGGCGGTGGCGACGTGCGCAGCCTCGCGCTCGACGTGCGCGGCCGGCTGCAGGACCGCGCTGCCGTCGTCGTCGTGGTCGGGACGGCGAACGACCGTCCCTCCGTGGTCGTGGCGCTCACCCCCGCCGCGCAGGAGCGGGGGCTCGCGGCCAACGCCCTCGTCGGCGTCGTCGGCGAGCGGATCGGCGGCAAGGGCGGCGGCAAGCCCGACGTCGCGCAGGGCGGCGGCACCGACGTCGGAGGCATCGACGCAGCCTTCGCCGCCGTGCTCGACGCGGTCCGCGTGGCGGTCGGACGATGACGGCGGCTGCATGAGGACGGGCCGATGAGGCGGAACCGATGAGGCGGGGCCGCAGGCTGGGGGTCGACGTCGGCGACGTGCGCATCGGCGTCGCCGTCTGCGATCCCGACGGTCTGGTCGCGACGCCGCTCGAGACGGTGGCGGCCGGACGCGACGCCGTCGCCCGCCTCGTGGCCCTGGCCGAGGAGGTCGACGCGCTCGAGCTGGTCGTCGGTCTTCCCGTCTCGCTCAACGGTCGCGAGGGGCCCGCCGCGGCGAAGGTGCGCGGGTTCGCGCAGGGTCTGCGCGAGGCCGTCGATCCGCGGGTTGTCCGGCTGTTCGACGAGCGCATGTCTACGATGACTGCCGACAGCCTGCTCCGCGAGGGCGGGCGTCCAGGACGGAAACGACGTCAGGTGATCGACCAGACCGCGGCCGCGGTGATCCTGCAGACCGCCCTGGACACCGAACGGACCCGTGGCAGCGCCCCGGGCGAGACGATCTGAGGTCTACGTGAGCGACAGCGGACTCGACATCCTCGGCAGCGAGCCGGGCGACCGTCGCGCGACCCGCCCCGGAGGCCGACGTGCCCCGCGGCGAGGTCCGCGGTGGGGGCGCATCATCCTCGTGCTCGCGCTCGTCGGTGGCATCGTCTTCGGCGGCAAGGTCGTCTGGGACAAGGCCGGCACCTACCTGAACGGTCCGCAGGACTACACGGGTCGGGGCAGCGGCGAGGTCGTCGTGGAGATCCCGTCGGGCGCGGACGGGCAGGCCATGGCCCGCATCCTGGCCAAGCAGGACGTCGTCAAGACCGCCGAGGCCTTCTACCAGCTCTCGCTCAACGACGACCGGTTCTCGACGATCCAGCCGGGCTTCTACCAGCTGCGCCGCAAGATGTCGGCCGCGGCGGCCCTCGACGGCCTGACCGACACGTCGAACCGTGTCGAGGGACGCGTCGTCATCCCCGAGGGCTCGCGCGTCGGGCAGATCGTCAAGGCGATCGCCGCGGGCTCGGAGATCCGCGAGGCCGACGTGACGAAGGTCCTCGACGACCCGAGGGAGCTCGGCCTGCCCCCGGAGGCGAACGGCAACCCCGAGGGCTACCTGTACCCGGCGACCTACACGGTCGAGCCCGGGACCACGGCGCTCGAGCTGCTGCAGCAGATGGTCAAGAAGACCCTCGACGTCGAGAACGACCTCGACATCGACACCCGGGCGCGGGCGCTCGGGCTCTCCAAGGAGGACGTGCTGACGGTCGCGAGCATCCTCGAGTACGAGGCCGCCCGCGACGAGGACTACCCCAAGGTCGCGCGGGTGCTCTACAACCGCATCGCCGACGGCATGCCGCTGCAGCTCGACTCGACCGTGTCGTACGTGAGCAAGCGCGAGGGCGACGTCTGGACGACGCCCGAGGAGCGCGCCAACCCGTCGGAGTACAACACGTACCAGAACACCGGCCTGCCGCCCGGACCGATCGGCTCGCCCGGGGAGAAGACCATCGAGGCCGCACTGAACCCCGCGCAGGGCGACTGGCTGTACTTCTTCGCCGACAAGCAGGGCGTCACCATCTTCAACACGAGCTTTGCCAAGCACACGGCCGACTGCCAGAAGGTCTACGGCGCCGGCTCCTGCGGTGGCTGACCACGGCTCGGGCCGCCGCTGCGCCGTCGTCGGGCACCCTGTGGCGCACTCGCTGTCGCCGACGATGCACCGGGCCGCGTACGCGGTGCTGGGCCTCGACTGGACCTTTGAGGCCGTCGACGTCGCGCCTGGCGAGCTGCCGGCGCACGTCGACGCCCTCGACGCGTCGTGGCGGGCTCTCGCCGTCACCGCACCGCACAAGCGCGACGCGCTCGACCTCGCCGACAGCGTCACCGACGTCGCGCGTGCCGCCGGCGGCGCCAACACGCTGCTCCTGGAGCAGGGACCGCGCGGTCGCCACGTGCGCGCCGACAACACCGACGTCCCCGGCGCGCGCGCCGCGCTGTCGGAGGCCGGCGTGGTCGACGTGCCGGTCGTCCGCGTCCTGGGCGCGGGCGCGACGGCCGCGTCGGTCGCGCACGCCGTGGCCGGCCTGGGAGCCGGTCTGGTCGAGCTCGTCGTGCGCGACGTCGGCCGCGCCGAGGAGACGGTGGCCGCGGTCCACGCCGCCGGCCTGGAGGCCCGCGTGCTCGACGCCTCGACGTCGCCGACCGGTCCGGTCGACCTGCTGGTCTCCACCGTCCCGGAGTCCGTGGCGGGGGAGCGGGCCGACGCCTGGGCGGCCGACGCGGCGGCGGTCTTCGACGTCGTCTACGACCCCTGGCCGACGCGGCTGAGCGTCGCGGCCAGGGCGGCCGGCCGTCCGGTCGTCACCGGTCTGGACCTCCTCGCGCACCAGGCCGTCCTCCAGCTGCGCCTCATGACGGGTGCGTCGGTCGACGTCGACGTCGTGCGCGGGGCCGCGCTGGAGGTCCTCGCGAGCGCATAGTCTGCGGGCGTGGACATCGCGTACGTCGTGGCCGCCGCGCTGGCGGCCGGGATCCTGGGGGCTCTCGGCCCCGCCGCGATCGCGCGCCTGCCCGAGCCGTCCCCGCACCCCGAGGACGACCCGGACGAGCCGCCCAAGGAGCCGTACGTCGAGCTCGCCCGCCGTCCGCACCTCGCAGCGGGGCTGGCGCTGACGTCGGTGCTGCTGCTGCTCGTGGTCGCCACCGCGTTGGACGGCCCGTGGCTGCTGCCGGCATGGGCCATATTCGCCGGCGCAGGGAGCTGGCTGGCGTGGGTCGACCTGCGCACGCGTCTGCTGCCGTACCTCCTCACGCTGCCGCTGCACGCGGTGTGCCTCGTGCTCGTCGCGCTCGCGGCCCTGCTGGCCGGCGACCTCGGCATCCTGCTGAAGGGACTCCTCGGCAACGTCGTCGTCTTCGCGGTGTTCCGCGCCGTCTACACCCTGGGACGCTGGGTCCGTCAGCCCTTCGGCTTCGGCGACGTCCGGCTCGCCGCCCTCGTCGGCCTTCTCCTCGGGGCGGTGGGTCCGAGCGCGACGCTGTACGGCACGTACGCGGGGTTCGTCGTCGGCGCCGTCGCGGGCGTCGTCCTGTACCGGACGGGCCGCATCGGTCGCCGCGACCCGTTCGCCTTCGGCCCCTACCTCGTGCTCGGCGCGTTCCTCGGGCCCCCGCTCGCGGTGCTGCTGCACGGCTGACCGCTCGCGCCGGGGACCGTCGGAGGTCGTGGTTCAGTGCGTCAGCTTGAGCCCGACGATCCCGCCGACGACGGCCAGCAGGCACAGCACCCGGGCGACCGACAACGGCTCCTCGCCCTGCGCCATCGCCCACGCAGCGGTGAGGGTCGCGCCGATGCCGACCCACACCGCGTAGGCGGTGCCGGTCGGCAGCTCGCGCATGGCCCACGCGAGACCGACCATGCTGGTCACGAGGGCGACGGCGAACACGACCGTGGGGGCGAGCCGGCTGAGACCGTCGGAGCGGCCGAGGGCCGTGGCCCACACCGCCTCGAGGACGCCGGACCCCACGAGCACGATCCACGACATGACGGGCTCCTGACCTGCCGTCTTTGCGCTGGTCGGGTACGGCAGCCTCGTCCGAGCCCCCAGGGAGGGGACGCCTCCATGATGGCACGGCGTGGGCGCGTGTCCCGTCCGGGCGTGCGGGGGCGGGCGGCTCGGTCCCCGCAGGACGGTTCCTGACACAATGACCCCCATGCTTCGATGGCTGACTGCCGGTGAGTCCCACGGACCTGCGCTCGTCGCGATCCTCGAGGGACTCCCTGCCGGCGTGCACGTGACCAGCAAGGACGTCCAGGACGCGCTGGCGCGTCGCCGCCTCGGCTACGGCCGCGGTGCCCGCATGAGCTTCGAGGCCGACGAGCTCGAGGTGATCGGCGGCCTGCGGCACGGCGTGTCGATGGGCAGCCCCGTCGCCCTGCGGATCGGCAACAGCGAGTGGCCCAAGTGGGAGCAGGTCATGGCGGCCGACCCCGTCGACCCCGAGGTGCTCGACGGCCTGAAGCGCGGTGCCCCGCTCACGCGTCCGCGTCCGGGGCACGCCGACCTCGCCGGCATGCAGAAGTACGGCTTCGACGAGGCCCGACCCGTCCTTGAGCGGGCCAGCGCCCGCGAGACCGCCGCCCGCGTCGCGCTCGGCGAGGTGGCGGCCAAGTTCGTCGAGCAGACGACGGGCGCGACGGTCCTGTCGCACGTCGTGGAGCTCGGGACCGTGTCCGCCCCTGCCGGCGTGGTGCCCCGGTACTCCGACGTCGAGGCGCTCGACGCCGACCCGGTGCGCTGCTTCGACGCCGCCACCAGCACGGCCATGGTGGCCGAGGTCGACGCCGCCCACAAGGACGGCGACACGCTCGGCGGCGTCGTCGAGGTCGTCGTCGAGGGCCTGCCGCCCGGACTCGGCTCGTACACCCACTGGGACCGGCGCCTCGACGCGCGGCTCGCGGCGGCGCTCATGGGCATCCAGGCCATCAAGGGCGTCGAGGTCGGCGACGGCTTCGAGCTCGCCCGCACGCGCGGCTCGCTCGCGCACGACGAGATCGTCCCGACCGACGAGGGCATCCGCCGCGTCTCCGGCCGCTCCGGCGGGACCGAGGGCGGCATGACGACCGGCGAGCTGCTGCGCGTGCGCGCCGCGATGAAGCCCATCGCGACCGTCCCGCGCGCGCTGCGCACCGTCGACGTCAGCACCGGCGAGGAGACCCGCGCCCACCACCAGCGCTCCGACGTGTGCGCCGTGCCCGCGGCGGGCATCGTCGCCGAGGCCATGGTCGCGCTGGTCGTCGCCGACGCGATCACCGAGAAGTTCGGCGGCGACTCCGTCGAGGAGGTCCGGCGCAACGTCGAGGCGTACCGCGAGCACCTGAGGTACCGGTGACGCCGGTCGTCGTGCTCGTCGGCGCACCGGGCGCCGGCAAGACGACGGTGGCGCGCCGCCTCGCCGACCGGCTCGGCACCTCCGTGCGCGACACCGACGTCGACGTCGAGCGCTCGACGGGCTCCAGCGTGCAGGACCTCTTCGTCGAGCACGGCGAGGCGCACTTCCGTGAGCTCGAGGCCGCCGCGGTCGCGAGCGCGCTGCAGGAGCACCACGGCGTGCTGGCACTGGGCGGCGGTGCCGTCCTCCACCCGGGCACCCAGCAGCTGCTGCGCGAGCAGCGCGTCGTCTTCCTCGACGTCAGCCTGTCCGCCGCCGCTCAGCGCGTCGGCCTCGGCACGAACCGGCCGCTGCTCCTCGGCAACGTCCGCGCGACCATGAAGGCGCTGCTCGACGCGCGCCGCCCGGTCTACGAGGACCTCGCCACGCACACCGTGGTCACCGACGACCTCACCGCCGACGACGTCGCCGCCCGCATCCACCAGCTGATCCAGGAGAACGCCACCCCATGACCGTCCGCATCCGGGTCGAGACGTCCGCCCCGTACGACGTCCTCGTCGGCTCCGGCGTGAGCGACCAGCTCGCGTCGCTCGTCGGGGACGACGTGCGTCGGGTCGCGATCGTGCACCCGACGGTGCTGCGCGAGCGCGCCGCACGGCTCCGGTCGACCCTGCTGCGCGAGCAGGCGACGCGGGCGCTCGACGTGCACCTGCTCGAAGTGCCCGACGGCGAGGCCGCGAAGAACGCCGAGGTCCTGCAGTACTGCTGGGACGTCCTCGGGCGCACCGGCTTCACCCGCTCCGACGTCGTGGTCGGGTTCGGCGGCGGGGCGACGACCGACCTGGCCGGCTTCGTGGCCGCGAGCTGGTTGCGTGGGGTCCGGTTCGTCAACGTCTCCACCACGGTGCTGGGCATGGTCGACGCGGCGGTCGGCGGCAAGACCGGCATCAACACCGCGGCCGGCAAGAACCTCGTCGGCGCGTTCCACGAGCCCGTCGGCGTCCTGTGCGACCTCGACCTGCTGGTCGACCTGCCGTCCGCGGAGCTGCGCAGCGGGCTCGCCGAGGTGGTGAAGTGCGGGTTCATCGCCGACCCGTCGATCCTGGAGCTGATCGAGGGCGTCGGCACGGGAGCCGTGCTCGACCCGACGTCGGCGATCCTCGCCGAGCTGGTCGCCAAGGGGATCCGGGTGAAGGCGCAGACCGTCGCCGGCGACCTGCGGGAGACCGGCGGGGGTGCCGGGCCTTGGGCGGCGAAGGGCGCCGGCCGGGGTGCCGGGCCGTGGGCGGCGAAGAGCACCGGCGGGGGTGCCGAGGACGACAGCGGCATCGGCCGGGAGGCGCTGAACTACGGACACACCCTGGGGCACGCGATCGAGCGCGAGGAGCGGTACACGGTGCGCCACGGCGAGGCGATCAGCGTCGGCATGGTCTACGTGGCGGAGCTGGCGCACCGGCACGGCCTCATCGACGCCGACCTCGTGCAGCGTCACCGCGACGTGCTGTCGTCGCTGTCGCTGCCGACCACGTGGGCGGGCGCCTTCTCGCCGCTGCTCGCGGCGATGCGTCTGGACAAGAAGACGCGCGGCGACCAGCTGCGGTTCGTGGTGCTCGAGGACCTCGGACGCACGACGATCCTCGCCGGCCCCGACGAGCAGACGCTGCGCGACTCCTTCGCGGCCCTCGCCGCTCCCTCGTCGTCACCGGGCGCTGCCCGATGAGCACGACCCTGGCGCCGGACGCGCAGACGCTGCAGCGTCGCCGCGAGCGCGTGGGTGCGTCGCTCGCCGACGCCGGTCGGGCCGGCCTCGTGGTCACGACGCTGGTCAACGTCCGGTACCTCACCGGGTTCACGGGCTCGAACGGCGCCCTCGTGCTGCGCGCTGACGGCAGTGGACTGTTCCTCACCGACGGCCGCTACCGCGACCAGGCCGCGGCCGAGGTGCCCGGTCTCGAGCACACCATCACGCGCGACCTGCTCGGCGTCGCGGGCCCGCGACTCGCCGACGTCGGGGGAGCGTGGGCCGTCGAGACGCACACGCTGAGCGTCGACGCCCACGCGACGCTGGGTGACGCGGCGCCCGGGGTCGACCTCGTCGCCGCCGACCGGGTGGTCGAGCGGGCGCGCGAGACGAAGGACGACGTGGAGGTGGCGGCGCTGCGCGAGGCCTGCCGGGTCTCCGCGGCCGCGCTGGAAGCGCTCTGGGCGGGTCCGCTGGTGGGGCGGACCGAGCGCGACGTCGCCCGCGACCTCGAGTGGCGCATGCTCGAGCTCGGCGCCGAGGCCGTCGCCTTCGAGACCATCCTCGCGTCGGGCCCGAACACCGCCGTGCCGCACCACCACCCGACCGACCGGGTGCTGCAGCCCGGTGACCTCCTCAAGACCGACTTCGGCGCGCGGGTCGCCGGTTACCACGCCGACTGCACGCGCACCGTCGTGCTCGGCACCGCCGACGCCTGGCAGCGCGAGGTCCACGCCGCGGTGCGTGCGTCGCAGGCCGCCGGTGTCGACGCGTTGCGCGAGGGTCGTCCCGTGGCCGAGGTGGACGCCGTCGCGCGGGGCGTCCTCGACGAGGCCGGGTGGCTCGAGCACTTCACCACCGGCCTGGGCCACGGCGTGGGTCTGCAGATCCACGAGGACCCGTTCATCGCCGCGGCGCACGTCGGTACACTGGGGCGTCGCACCGTCCTCACCATGGAACCGGGCATCTACGTCCCGGGCCGCGGGGGAGTGCGCATCGAAGACACCGTCCTCGTCACGCCGGCCGCCACGGGTACCCCCGAGGTGCTGACCGACCTGACCACCGAGCTCCTGGAGATCGCCTGATGGCCACCACGAACGACCTGAAGAACGGCATGGTGCTGAACATCGACGGCCAGCTCTGGACCGTCATCGAGTTCCAGCACGTCAAGCCGGGCAAGGGTCCCGCCTTCGTGCGCACCAAGATGAAGAACGTCGAGTCGGGCAAGGTCGTCGACAAGACCTTCAACGCCGGCACCAAGGTCGAGACCGCCACCGTCGACAAGCGCGACATGCAGTACCTCTACAACGACGGCACGAACTACGTGTTCATGGACGTGCAGACGTACGACCAGCTCGAGATCGCGCCCGAGGCCATGGGCAGCGCGCCCGACTTCCTCCTGGAGAACCAGGAGGCCACCGTGGCCACGAACGAGGGCCGCGTGCTCTACGTCGAGCTGCCGCTCTCGGTCGAGCTGCTCATCGAGCACACCGAGCCGGGCCTGCAGGGTGACCGCTCCAGCGGCGGCACGAAGCCCGCGCGCCTGGAGACGGGTCGCGAGATCCAGGTGCCGCTGTTCGTCACCACCGGCGAGAAGGTCAAGGTCGACACCCGCGACGGCAACTACCTCGGCCGCGTGAAGGCCTGATGGGCGCGCGCACCAAGTACCGCAAGCGCGCCCTCGACATCCTCTTCGAGTCCGAGCTCCAGGGCCTGCCCCTGGGCGGGACGCTCGCGGCGCGGCGCGAGACCAACGACCCGCCGGTCAACCCCTACACGGTCCGGCTGGTCGAGGGTGTCATGGAGCACCAGCAGCACATCGACGGCCTCATCGCCGAGCACTCCCGCGGCTGGACGCTGGACCGCATGCCCGGGGTCGACCGCAACCTCCTGCGCGTCGCCGTCCTCGAGATCGTCTACGTCGACGACGTGCCCGGGCCGGTCGCCGTGAGCGAGGCCGTCGAGCTCGCGGCGGAGCTCTCCACCGACGACAGCCCCAAGTTCGTCGGCGGCCTCCTGAGCCGCATCCTCGAGGTCGCCACCCCCGCCTGACCCGTCGACGCGGCGGGGCGACGCGCCGTCACGCGCAGTTGCACATCCGTCCGACTCCGTTAGCGTGCTGAGCACCCGCGACGGCGGACGACGGCTCCTGCCTGCGTCACCGTCCTGACGAGAGGTGACGTGTGGGCTTCCTCGACTTCGTCCACGATCGATGGTCGGTGCTGTCGTTCCTGGCGTACCAGCACCTGAGCCTGGTGGTGCAGACGTTGGCCGCGGCCACGCTGCTGGCGATCGTGCTCGGCGTGCTGGCCTACCGGTCCCGCTGGGGCACCGCCGCGGCGCAGGCGCTGTCGTCCGTCGGGCTGACGCTCCCCTCGTACGCGCTGCTCGGCCTGCTGGTCGGTGTCGTCGGCATCGGGGTGCTGCCCTCGGTCATCGCCCTGGTCTTCTTCGGGTTCCTGCCGATCCTGCGCAACGTGATCATCGGCCTCACCGGTGTCGACCAGGCGCTCGTGGAGTCGGCGCGCGGCATGGGCATGGGGCGAGTGGCCACGCTCGTGCGGCTCGAGCTGCCGCTCGCGTGGCCGGTCATCATGACCGGCGTCCGCGTCTCGGGCCAGATGCTCATGGGCATCGCCGCGATCGCGGCCTACGTGCTGGGGCCCGGCCTCGGCGGCTACATCTTCTCGGGCATCTCCCGCACCGGCGGGGCCAACGCCACGTACTCCATCGTCGCGGGCACGGTCGGGATCATCCTCCTCGCCGTCGTGCTCGACCTCGTCCTCAACCTGCTCACCCGAGCCACGACCTCCAGGGGCATCCGTGTCTGAGACCACCACGACCACCACCACGTCCGGGCAGCAGTCGCACGGGCAGCGCATCCTGCTCGAGAACGTCACCAAGAAGTACTCGGGCCAGTCCGGCGCGGCCGTCGACGACGTGACGCTCGAGATCCCCGCCGGCGAGATCGTCATGCTCGTCGGCCCGTCGGGCTGCGGCAAGACCACGACGATGAAGATGATCAACCGGCTCATCGAGCCGACCAGCGGTCGCATCTACATCGGCGACGAGGACGTCACCGACCAGGACGCCGACGACCTGCGCCGACGCATCGGCTACGTCATCCAGGGCGCCGGGCTGTTCCCGCACTACACGGTCGCCGAGAACATCGCGATCGTGCCGCGGCTGCTCGGCTGGAAGAAGGACCGCGTCGCCGCGCGCGTCGACGAGCTGCTCGACCTGGTGAACCTCGACCCCGAGCAGTACCGCGACCGGTACCCCCGGGAGCTGTCCGGCGGCCAGCAGCAGCGGGTGGGCGTGGCCCGGGCCTTGGCGGCCGACCCGCCGGTGCTGCTGATGGACGAGCCGTTCGGCGCCGTCGACCCCATCACCCGCCAGCGGCTGCAGGACGAGCTCCTGCGCCTGCAGGAGGAGCTGCGCAAGACGATCGTGTTCGTCACGCACGACTTCGACGAGGCGGTGAAGCTCGGCGACCGGATCGCGATCCTCGACGTCGGCTCGCGGATCGTCCAGTACGACACGCCCGAGGCCATCCTGACGTCGCCGGCGAACGAGTTCGTCGAGGGTTTCGTCGGCCACGGTGCCGCTCTGAAGCAGCTGACTCTCACCCGCGTGCGTGACGTCGAGCTGCACGAGGCCGCCGTCGCGCACGTCGGCGGCGACGCAGCCGCGGCTGCGCAGGACGCCCGGGCCAAGGGTCGCGACTGGGTGATCGTCCTTGACGCGCAGGAGCGCCCGCAGCGGTGGGTCTCCGTCCGCGAGCTCGAGCGGGGCGGCGCGCTGGACCGCGTGTCACGCGACCTGGAGCTCGAGACCGTCAGCTCCGCCTCGACCCTCAACGACGCGCTCGATGAGATGCTCACGTCGTCGCACGGCGTCGTCGTGGTCACGGGTCGGCGCAACGTCTACCAGGGCGTCATCCGCGTCGAGACGATCATGCAGGCGATGCAGCAGCTCAGCAGCAGCGCTGCGGACGTCGACCCGGTGCAGCCGTGAGCGCCACCACCGCCGGTCCGGCGAACGACGCGGCCGTGCGGGGCGAGGCGGCGACCCCGACCGTCACCGTCGACCGTCCGGGCATCGGTCGCTGGATCGGCCAGCCGCTCGTCGTCGTCGCCGCGGTCGTCGGTTGCCTGGTCTACGTGAACACCGCGGACGTCACCGACGTGGAGCGCCGCTCGCTCACGGTCGACAACCTGCTCGACCTGACCGGGCAGCACCTGTTCATCAGCCTCGTCGCGACGCTCCTGACCTGCGTGGTCGCGATCCCGCTCGGCATCGCGTTGACGCGGGGTCCGATGCGACGCTTCTCCAAGCCGATCATCACCGTCGCCGGCTTCGGGCAGGCCGCCCCGGCGATCGGCCTCATCGCCCTCGGCTCCGTGATCTTCGACGTGGGCGCCACGGGCGCGATCGTCGCCCTCGCGGTGTACGGCATCCTGCCGATCGTGGCCAACACGGTCACCGGTCTCGACGGCGTCGACCAGCGTCTGGTCGAGGCGTCGCGCGGCATGGGCGTCTCGGCGGGCGGCACCCTCGTGCGCGTCGAGCTGCCGCTCGCGCTGCGCGTCATCGTCGCCGGCGTCCGTACCGCCCTGGTGCTGATCGTCGGCACCGCGGCCCTGGCGTCGTTCACCGGCGCCGGGGGTCTCGGTGAGCTGATCACCACCGGCATCAAGCTGCAGCAGGACGTCGTGCTGATGGTCGGCGCGATCCTGGTCGCGGCCCTGGCCCTGTTCATCGACTGGCTGGCGCGTCTCGTCGAGATCGCCGCCGCCCCGAAGGGAGTGGGCTGACGTGCGAGGTCACCTGCGCAGCAAGCTCGTCACGTCCGCCGTCGCCCTGGCCTGCCTGGGGTTGGCCGGCTGCGGCCTGCAGTCGGCGTCGGGAGCGGTGCTCGGCGCCGAGCCCGGCACCATCAAGCGGGTGAAGTCGCTCGAGGGCGTCCCGGTCACCGTGGCGGCGAAGGACTTCACCGAGCAGCTCGTGCTCGGCAACATGATGTCGACGGTGCTGAGCGTGGCCGGTGCCGACGTCACGAACCTCAGCAACACGCCCGGCAGCTTCGGCGTCCGCCAGGCGCTGCTCGACGGTCGCGTCGACATCTCCCCGGAGTACACGGGCACCGGCTGGATCAACTACCTCGGCAACCAGAAGCCGGTGAAGGGCGAGGAGCAGCAGTACAAGGCCGTCTACGACGCGGACCTGAAGAACGGGCTGACCTGGCTGCCCTACGCCCCCATGAACAACACGTACGCGTTCGCGATCGCCGAGAAGAAGGGCGAGGAGCTCGGCATCACCAAGCTCTCGCAGCTGAAGGACCTGCCGAAGGACCAGCGCACGTTCTGCGTCGAGAGCGAGTTCGCCAAGCGCGACGACGGCTTCGTCCCGATGCTGAAGACGTACGGACTCACCGAGGCCGACCTCGGCAAGGTGACGACCCTCGACACGGGCGTCATCTACACGGCGACCGCGCGCGGCACCTGCAACTTCGGCGAGGTGTTCACGACCGACGGCCGCATCCCGGGTCTGAAGCTGCGGGTGCTGGAGGACGACAAGGAGTTCTTCCCGTTGTACAACCTGAGCTTCGTCGCCCGCACGTCGTTCTTGAAGGAGCACCCCGAGGTGGAGGAGATCTTCGCCCAGGTGCTCCCGAAGCTGACCAACGACGTCATGCTCGAGCTGAACGCCAAGGTCGATGTCGAGGGCCAGGACCCGGCCATCGTCGCGCGGGACTGGCTGAAGTCCGAGGGGCTCGTGCAGTAGCCCGCGGTCCGCTGGACTGCGACTCAGGCGAGCGGCAGCATGCCGCCGGTCCCGATCAGCGTGGCGCCGACGACGGCACTCGCGCCGAGCAGGGCGGCGAGGACGCCGGCGTTGGGTCGTCGCTTGACCGTGCCGTCGACCGTCGACGTCTCGGCGCACTGACGCACGTCGTCGGCCATGGCGTCGAGCCGACCCCACGCGGGCCGGTCGTGCACGCTCACGGTCTTCCGGGTGCCGGCGATGTCGATCGCGAGGTACCAGGGCCGTCGGCGTACGTCGGCGACGAGGGTCCCCGGCACGTGCAGCGTCGTGTAGACGTCGTGCACCTGCACGACACCCTCGTACGTCGTGACCGGACGGGCGCCGAGGTGGAGCAGTCGCGCAGCGCCCTCTCCGACGAACGCCGCAGCGAGCAGCACGAGGAACCAGCCCGGGACCCCCTCCTCAGGAGGGAGGGTGCGCCAGAACCACAGGACGGCGAGGAAGACGCCCACGGCTCCGACGGGTACCAGCGCGGAGACCAGCGGCAGCAGGTGGCGCAGCGGCGAGGGACGGGCGGCGTCACGGGCCGTCGAGGTCGTCCGTGAGTGGCGTGCTGCGGGGTCGACGCGCAGGGACTGGCGGGAGCGGCCGAACCCGCCCAGCGCGTCCCCGACCCGGTGCGCGAGGGAGCCGACCGTGACAGGGTCGCGCGACGCGCGGGTGGACAGCAGTCCCGTGCCGTCCTCGAGGACCACGAGGGTGGCACCGCCGAGACGCTCGAGGCCGTGCACCGTCGCCGGACGACGTGCGGGAGGGTCCTGCGGGGCGTCGTCGTCCCCGTCGATCTCGTCCCAGACGTCGTCGAGGGTGCTCGGGTCGCCGATCCACGCGTCCGGGAACCAGAGCTCGGAGGGCCACCAGCTCTTCAGCCAGGGCGGCAGCCCTCCCGGTCGCTCGTCGAGGGGCTCCGGCGTGAGGAGCAGGGTGACGGGCCGGTCGTCGTCGAGCGGCCTCACGAGCAGGTGGGGGCCGTACGGCTCGACCTCGACGTCCCAGCCGGGTCGCCCGGGAGCCAACTGGAGCAGCAGTCGCGCCTTGCGTACGGGGCCGGCGGCGCTGAGGAGCACCGCGACTCCCAGGAGGACTCCGGTGAGCATCGGGAGCATCGACCAGTCGTCGGGGTCGGCGTTGCCGAGCCCCCACGGTCGTTCCTCGCCGAGCGGGTCGACCATGACGGTGACGTCCTGGCCCTCGCGGTAGGTGCTCGCGTCGTCGACCCAGAAGTCGTACGTCCGGGAGCCGACGCGGACGTCCAGGCTGTCCTCGAACCTGTCGACGCCGGTGACGACGGCGGCGGCAGGACGGCCGCGCTCACCGAGGTCGATGAAGGTGGCGCGGCGGTCGAGCCAGAGGAGCATCGCGGTGAGGCTCGCGACGACGAGGAGGCCTGCGGTCACGCGCCGTGGCACACGCCAGGGGTCGCTGCGACGGCCGAGGCTCAGCACGTCGTCCGGCAGCGGGTGGCCTGCGGGGCGGCCCACCCGTGCCTGGGCGCGCCGGAGCCGGGGCCCACCAGGCGAGGACGACGGCGGCGGCGAAGAGTCCGAACGTGACGGAGCCGGCGGTCTCCTCCCAGGAGACGACCTGTTCGAGGGTGGGCAGGTAGCCAGCGGACTCTGTCCAGGTGAGCAGGACGACCAGCGCGACCATGACGGCGGGGCCGAAGGTCAGGACGAGCGTGGGGACGCGGAGCCGGCCCCAGCGTCGCGCTGACGAGCGAGGGGCCGGGGTGTCGTGCACGCGCCCACCCTAGAAGACCTGGTCGGCGGCGCCCTCAGCCGCGAAGGTAGAGCCGCATGAGCACGCGCGGGTGGCCAGCGAGCCTGGAGTGTCGGGCGGGGGTCCGACGTTCTCCAGGCCCTCAGCCGGCTCGGGCGCGGCGGGTACTGGTGCGTCGGGTGCGCAGGGTGCGATGGGTCTGGTGGGTGTCGGGGTCGATGGTGAAGAACCCTTGGTGCACCGCGGAATGGCATCTGGGGCAGAGCCCGATGAGGTTGGCGAGGTCAGTCGGTCCGCCTTCGGACCAGTACTGGATGTGGTGGACGTGGACGACGGGTCCGTGGCAGCCGGGTCCGGCGCAGGTGCCGCCTTGTCGGTTGACGACGGCTTTTCGTTGG
>LUMT01000277.1_pt1 | contig 18393 bp, 18 predicted proteins | sample 729741 | NCBI WGS metagenome assembly LUMT01 (sample SAMN03860299, study PRJNA289734) | marine metagenome | biome: seawater column; feature: ocean; material: water; isolation source: Red Sea water column Station 192 - depth 50m | place: Saudi Arabia: Red Sea | collected 2011-10-15 | depth 50 m
GCTTTAAATCACTTTAAAGCTCAAGCAACTAACCCTGATGACTAGCCAAAGACTGCTTTTAGTTATTTCTAACAATGTCATCTCTACTCAGTCTTGCTCCCAGTGGGGTTTTCCATGCGCTAGTTGTTACCAACTTAGCCGGTGTGCTCTTACCACACCTTTTCACCCTTGCCTTGATAAGGCGGTTTATTTTCTGTGGCACTATCCCTAGGGTTTCCCCCGCCAGCTGTTAACTGGCACTGTGTCTTTGTAGAGCCCGGACTTTCCTCTTTAAAATTAAAGCGATAAGTCATTTATCTGGCACTTAAGAAATATTACTTTTTTTTTAAATTTCAACTGATTTTAATTCAATTAAATCAAGGATTTTAGAATTTCGTAAGACTCTTGATCAACAGTGCTACTGATTAATTTTGGCCTGAATCTTCTTTGAAAGCTTTTATAAATTTTAATTTTTTCTTTATTATTTTTTGATGATTTATAACCAAATTTAAATAGCAATTTATAAAAATCTTTATTTTCTGCCAGTTTTTTTTTTCTTAAGTATTTACATTTTTTTTCATTTAAATTATGCCATAAAGATATTTTTTTTTTATTTAGTAGTTTCCAGGGAAATTTTTCTCCTGGATCTTTTTTTCTTAAAGGAGCAATATCAGAATGTCCTAGGATATTTTCTTTTTTTATTTTATATTTTTTTTTTAATTTTTTAGATAAACTTAAAATTGATGAAACCTGTTTATTATTAAAATTTCTATAACCATGTTCGTGTCCAGGATTTGAAATTTCAATTCCTATTGAATTTGAGTTGAGATATAGATCTTTTTTCCAAGATGAAATTCCAGCATGCCAAGCAACATATAAGTCTGGAACCATTCTCACAATTTCTCCATTAATTTTAATTAAGTAATGACAGCTCACTTTAGAGTTGAGGTTTGTTAATCTTTTTATAGCTGCGTTTTCAGATTTCATTCCTGTATAGTGATAAATTAGGTATTTTATCTTTGCTCTACTTCTTTTTTTGATATTAAAATTAGGAGAGTAATTTATAGACATTTTTTCAACATTTTTCTGCATAAATTCAAACAATTTACCTTTATATTCACCCTAATTATAATATAACTATTTTATGAGTAGACAACTATCCATACTGATGTTTATCATCTTTGCATTTTTTAATAGTTATGCAAATGCTGGGGATGATGGCAATCTTAAATTAAATGAAAATAAAAATGGATACGTAGAAGTCGGTGATTGTTTTGAAAAAGTTAATAGGGGAATTTTTGGGTTCAACCAAGTCTTAGACAAAGTAATTTTTAAGCCATTAGCAAAAGGGTACAGAATGTTTCCTCAACCTATTAGATCTGGCACAAGCAATGCATTAAGCAATATTGGTAATGTTGTAACTATTCCTAACAATGTACTTCAAGGTCAATTTAAAGATGCCGGGTTAAACTCAGCAAGATTTGTTATTAATTCAACTCTTGGAATTGCAGGAATATTCGATGTTGCTTCTTATTATGGTATAAAAAAACGTGATAAAGAAGACTACGGACAAACACTAGGAGTTTGGGGAGCTGGTCCTGGTTGTTATTTTGTCTTACCAGTTTTAGGTCCAACCACTATAAGAGATTCAATTGGATCAGTAGTTAATATGATTGGTGGAGATGCGTGGTATAATGTTACCGTAGCTAATGACACTCAATATTTTTCCGAAGCAGATTATTATGCATCTAGATTATTAAGTGGCGTTGATTTTAGAGCAAAAAATTTAGAATCATTTGATAGTCTTGAAAACAGTTCTGTTGATCTTTATGCATCAGTTAGAAGTTTATATTTGCAGGATAGATACAGAAAAATCAGAAATATAGATGAAACTACTGATACACTCAGTGATGATGACTGGGAAGAATTAGATACTCAATAATTTATCTTCAGATGAAATTACTTAGTTATTCAATTATATTTTTATTTTTTACTAATTTTTCGAATATATCTTTTGCAAAAGATCCTAGCGCTTTAATAAATGAAATAGTTGATGAAGCAGCCTCAGTATTGTCTAGTGAAGATCCAGTTGAGTCAAAAATAATTAAATTAAATGCTATTGCAGAGAGAAGTGTAGATATTAATGGAATAGGTATGTACACTTTAGGGAAATATAGAAAATCTATTGATGAAGAACAAAAATCTAAATATCAAAAATTATTTAGGAGTTATTTTTTAAAAAGTTTTTCAAGCAGATTAGTTGATTATACAAATCCAAGAATTAACGTAGTCTCCCAAAAAAAAATTAACGATAAATATACTATAGTCAACAGTATATTGGAGGCGACATCAAAAAGACCTCAAGTAAAAATAGATTGGAGAATTTATACAAAAAATCCAGATAGACCTTTAATTAGAGATTTAATTGTAGAAGGATTAAGCTTGGCCAGAACACAAAAAGAGGAATTTAACTCAATCATACAAAACAACGATGGAGATATAAATGCTTTATTTAAAACGCTAGAGGAATTTTTAATTAAATAATTTAATAGAAACCAATTTCACTTAAGCAAACATCTGATTCAAATTCATCAAAACCCGCAACTAAACCAATTGATTTTATATTTTGACCTAAAATGCTTTTTGGTTGATAGAAGTTAGATTTTTTAAATTTTTTAAATGGTGCTCTGATTTCAATCCAATTTTTTGTTGCTTTAAAAGTGTAACTATAATACTGCCATGGCGCTAAAGTTAAACCTGTTCTTAAATGAAGATTATAATTTTTTTCATTACCATAAACTTTTAAATATACTCCATCATATTCTTTACTATTAATTTCAGGATTTAATTTTGCTCTGATTTGTATGAATCCACCATTGTTTTTAGTAGATACAACTCCTGTCATTCTATAACACATCACTCCATCAACATTCTCGACTATAAATTTTCCTGTCGATAAACCTCCCATTACTTGATCAGTAATAAAATTCCATTGTTGAGATTGATTTGTTAATTTTGGGTTTTTTAATTGATCTAAAATCATATCTTTGGATGAAACTTTACTTTGGCATATAAAAAATAAAATTAAAAATATTACTTTTTTCAAGACAAAATTATTTTTTTTTTGCAAGTTGTTGGAGAAGATAAATTTCTTTTTCAGTAAGAGTATTTTTTTCTTCTTTTATTTGATCCTCTAAACTAAATAATGTTATTAATGAAAAAAAAGATACTAATCCAGTTAATATAATGAAATAAATTGTGCTCAAATTAACAATTATCAGTATTACAAATACACTTGTCCATCCAATAAATACACCTCTTAAAATTGTACGATGACTTTTTAAATCAGGTATTTTTATAAACTGAATAAACAGGAGTATTAAAAGGAGCATTATTCCAGAAATAGATGCACGTAATAGGACTAATGTATCTAATCCTCCTCCATATAACTCTCGATGAATTAAATATGCGACAATCGCTTTATAAGCAAAATAAAAAAGAATTACAGAAGAGACTAATGCTGAAACATAGTATGATATCCTAGGTTTAATGTTTATTTTAAACTTCATTTTATTTATTATAATAATACAGTTATTACTAAGATTTTAAAAAACTATAATTTATTAACATCGATTTTACTTGATTTGGTGGGCCCGCCAGGACTCGAACCTGGGACCAATACATTATGAGTGTACTGCTCTAACCAACTGAGCTACAGGCCCTTGATATTTTCGTTGGTTTTACAATGTTCTAAAGATGTTGTTCTTGTGTTCCGTATGTTTAGGAAAGCGTTGGTAATACGTTGGTAATTTTATATAGAACCTAAAGTTGAATTTTATTTGAATAAAAATCATTATATTTTAATAATATTAGTCTACCAATGAATTTTAATAAAATAGTCATTCTTTTAATAACCCTATTTATTTTAAGCTGTTCATCAAAAAATGATTTAAGTAATAAATTTTTTTCAAATCCTGAGGATGGAATAACTATTTATGACAAAGATATTAATGTTGGTTTAAAAGCAACAGGTGGGAAAACTACAGATGGAGACGTATTAGCAAGACACCAAAAACAAGCTAAAAAACATTGTAATCAATATGGTAAAGATGCAATTTATGTTAGATCGGGTGCTGCTGAACAAGGCTTGGGAACCAATAAATATTTGAGATATGAAATATATATTTGCGTTAAGGCTTGACCTGGGAGTTTTACTTCTCCCAGATCTATATCTTTAAAAAGCACATAGTTACTTTTTAAATCCACCAGCAACCAAGTTCCAAACAGCAGTTAATGCAAAAAAGCTAAACCACCATCCAGTAGCTGGTAAAATCACTCCAAGAACGATAGCTTGCTCAATTACACCAGCTATTAAATATTGCTTCAAAGTCATTTTTTATCCTTTCTGTAAGACTTTTTGCCTTACAAAATAAATATAGTTACTTCAGATAAAATTTTCCTGTGAAATAGGAATACAAAAATTGGACAACTAGTGAATTGATAAACTTTGGTTTTTACCAACTAATACAAACGGAGCCCAGAATAAGGGGTGAGAATAATTTTTTTTATTACTTTGCATATCTCTCATTGTTAAATTTAGAGATTGAGAAATTGTTAAATTATTATTTTCTTTAATATTTTTAAATATACTTATTACGATTTCTTTTGCTGAATTGGTTTCTACGTACCAATTTGAGACTAATATAGATTTTGATCCAGACATAAAAAAACTTTTTGCTAAACCGCTAAAACCTTCAGATCCAATTTCGTCTCCTGAAGCAGTATTACATGCTGATAGTATTACCAAGTCTGCATTTGTATCTAGCATTATTATTTCAGACATCGTCAATATTCCATCTTCGTTGCTTGTTTTTTCTGTTGGCGATAAAACTAAAAAAGGCTCATTAATTCCAGTTATAGCACCCGATATTTCTCCATGAGTTGCAAAATGTATAATCTTATAAGGTGTAAAATCCAGATTTTTAATAATGCTTTCGTTTGCATTTTCTTTAAGTAAAATTTTTGTTTTAAGAGGCGCTAAATATTCGGCAACTCTTTTTATTTCATCTGCAGAACCCTCTACCGGTCCGTAAATTTCACTTAATGTCGTATTATTTAAATTGTTCGTATCAAATATTGATCTAAGCATTGTTGTTTTAGTTTTAATATCCAAATTGCTGTTTGCTACTTTTGAGTATAAATCAGGATCCCCTATTCCTAAATAATATAGTTCGTTTGATACATTTGTATTGCTTTCTTTATTTTTTTTTAATTTGTTCTTAACTATATTTAATGGTTTTTTCATTTTGTCTTTTACAATTTTCAGCGGTTTAATATTAGTTTTATCATCAATAAAATCTTTTGTTTTTGAAGCAACGTTTTTTACCTTTTTATTAGAAATTGAAAATTTCTTTTTTTTAAAATCTTGCGAAATACTATCTAAACTTACAAATGCATCAGAAGATGGATAATAATTAAAATTGTGAAATTTTAAGTTAAACTCAATATTTCTGCAATCAATACAATTCTTGCCACTTTTTGTTGCTAATGCATGCAATGGAATACTATTTAATGGACCGTCTGGTATTATTATAATATTTTTATAGCTAGATAACTTTGACTTAAAAAATTGAAAAGTTTTATTATTAAAATTTAATGATGCATTTACAGCATAAGGAGCTAATTTATTATTTTTTGGTATAACACTCTGTCTTATGTTATCTTTTATAGAATTAATTTTGTTTAAATTTAAACCATTTGATACTATTTCGAAATTATTTTTAGAAATTAAAATGATTTTTAAATCATTTTCAAAAAAATAATAATCCAGTAATATCTCATTATCATTTAACTTATTTTGTACTTCATCAATATCTGCTATTTGAATGTTAGTTAACTTAAAATAAGTTGGTATTTTTTCCTCTATTTTGCTCTTTAGTGTAGAAATTTTTTTTTGAATTTCCCTATTTCGTATATTTAATTCATTTGAATTTTCATCTTCTTTACTTGTTTCCCTTATTTTAAATTGATTATTTCTTAAGTTAACCTCTAATTCTCTTTTTAATTTTTCATATTGTTCAACTAAACCGTCTGGATCAGAAATATTTTTTTTTTCGAAGCCTTTATTTAGGTCTCTAGAAGTATAGGTATTTTTGCCTGCCTGCGCTATTGAATAAGCCCTATTAAAAAATGATTTACTATTTTTATATTTTTTTTCAGCAATATTTAGATAAATTTCTGATATCAGCCCATCTTGTATACTTGGTTTCCATAATTCTTTATTTGCCTTATCATTAAAATCATCAATGATTATAGGATATAATTTTTTCAATATTTTTTTACCATCTGCTTCAAACTTTGAATAAACTAATATTTCAGAAATCTGAGCAAGTTCATTTAATATATCTATTCTTGAGTTTGCGGTTTGAAGTGTGAGTTCTGAAGAATTTGTAGCAACATCTTTTAAAATACTATCAACATTTTTTGATAAATGGTCGTTTATCATCTTAAATTTCTTTGTATTTTTTGTATCTCTAAAGTAGATGAGTAATGATTTGTACACTTTGATGCCATCAAGAGATAATGCATCTAAAATATCTTTGATATCTCTCTTTTTAATTTGATCAACATTTTTTAAAAAAAAGTCGTTACTAATTCTATTCATTTTTTTTATATTTTTTTCATTTGCATATATTTCAAATAGTACAGGTGCGACTTTTCTTATTATTAAAGTACTCACATAGTCAATCTTCGATTCTCTTATTTTTTTTCCTATTTGTTCTTTATCATAGAGATTTTCATAAATAAGTTTTGTCTTATCAATATTTTTTTTCCGTAACCAATATTTTCCTTTGTAAACTTGAATTTGAGTAATGATATCAGCGGTTACGCCAGTATCTCTATCTTTTAAGTCAAAAGTATTATCTATAAACTCAATTAATTCATCAGAGTCTCTATATAAATTATTTAAATCATAGAGTGAAAGACGACTTCCAGCGTAACTAAAAATGGAATAAATTTTTTGTTTGTTGTTAACACTATTTGATAAAAATATTTTAAATTCGTTCTGTGCAAGATTAAAAATTTTTTCATCATCATCTATTATAGAGGATTGTAGCAACATGTCTAAAACACCCATATAATTATAGTTTAAATTAATATCTGGATTATTTTTGATATAATTAAATGCTTTTAAGGCCCAATAACTACTAGGCTGACTAGATTTTTTTGATGGTGATAAAGACTCTGAGACATGCAAAGATTGTAATAAACTTATATAATAATCTTTATCCATTTTTATAATTTGATATTTTTGTTTGTTTGATAATTTATCAAGATTTGCTAAATGTGTTTTGACAGCTTTAGAATATTCTTTGTCCTTTTTTTTTTGATTTTTATTTGTAAAGTCATACAACAAGGACATTGTATATTCAGTCGATAATAATTTACCGTAAGCATTCATAAATGTTAGATCTTGATAATTATTAAATGCTATTTGTTTTCCTTTATCTAAAAGCTTTATTGCATCTGCATTTCTATTTGAGTGATTATATAAAGTAGCTAGATCAAAATAAAAATCTGAAAAATACTTCTTCTTATCATTTTTTGTGAAATCAACTTGTGCTATTACTTTCTCGTAATGGTTTATAAGATATTTTTTTTCATTAGATTTTTCGAAAAATCTTCTTTTATTGTCTAAATATTTTAAAGTATCTAAATGGTCATAAGATTTTGTATTTATAAGATCCTGTAGAATATTTTTTGTTCTTTTAACAATATCTTTGTCTGATTTTATTTCTTGATTTTTAGATGACTTGAAATCTCCTGTATACGTAGAACCTGCAAAAGCTGTGGCAGAAGTTATTCTATCAACAATAGTATTATATGATTTTTTCATATAATGATCTGGATAAATTTTTTGAAATTTATCAAATTCAGAGAGATCTTTTTTTGCTAGATTTATAACTCTATTAATCTCTGGCAGGTTTTTTTGTTCATTGGGATGACCTTCGGGATACTTATATTGTAGATGTATTAAATAATCTATGTAAGCATCAAACTTTAAATTTCTTCCGTACTGTTTAAATGTGTCATGAAATGGGACAATCGATACATTTTTATTTAAAAAACATTCTAGTACTTTTTTGTAAGCATTTATTTTTTCATCTCTGATTATGCCATTCTCATCACGCGCTTTTATCCCTAATGCTTGATGTTGGCCAACCGCACAATCGAAATCAGCAAATTCTCTGGTACAATCATGTCTTAACTCATTAAATCTATTTTTTGTGGGAGTTATATTTTTTTTAATTTTTTTTCCATTTCTAATTATTGTTATCTCATGTCGTACAGGTTTTAATGGAAATGCTTGCCTTGGTTGTTTGTTATTTATCAATATAATTTGATCAAAAAGTTTTAGAGTATTGCCTGCTTCACCCGCTACACATACCACTGTTAAATTATCATGATTGTATTTGTTTAAAATTTTTTTTGAAAAATATTTTGGATAAAGTATTTGACCCTTCCATGATAATAAAGCATTCTCAAATGTAAAGTTCGTTTTAGGTTCTTTGTATTTATTTTTAGAGGCAAGCCATTTTGGTTTAAAACTAGAATCTGGATAGCTTTTTAAAGTAACATTTTTTTTAATATAGTTTTTATTCCTATAAATTTTTACAGAAATAATATCTCCTGGTTTAGTTGATGCTAAAAAATTTATAAAATCATCAACATTTATAATTTTAATGTTATTTATTGAAACTATTATATCTCCCGGCAGTATCCCTGCTAAATCAGCGGCTGAGGTTTTTACAACATTATTTATAAATATATTTTTAGGAGACTTTAAATCAAGATTATTTATTTTTAAAAACTCTTCACTTACTTTATTAAATTCTACACCTATCCATGATTTTTTCGCCTCTGCTTTAAAACTAAATAAAAAAGCAAAAAGAAATAATATAAAAAACAAAGATAATGATTTAACTATTATCTTCCTTATATTTTTGAAATTTATCCCAAGTTCCATCCTGATTAAAATCATAAGCAATTAAGTCTGGTTTACCATCCTCATCTTTATCAATTACTTGTCTATTTGGATACCCATCCAAGTCATCATCAAAAACTAGTAAATCCCATTTTTGATTTTCGTTTTTGTCAATATAAACTTTTTCAATCTTGCCGTCTTCATTATCATCGACGTACAGAGTGTCTCCTATTCCATTGTTGTTAGTGTCTACAAGCCACTCGTCTATTTTTCCATTATTATTATAATCACCAGGTTTTATATCTTTAAACTTAGATGATAATTTTTTTTCATTCATCGGTTTAATTTTGTCTAAATTTAGTTTCAATTTATTGGGTAATTTATCAATTAATTCAATCACATGTTTATTAGAAACTGCAAAATTGAAGTTTGCTGAGTCATCACCAAAAGTGTTAATTCCTATTAGTTCTCCTTTTGCATTGAATAATGGACCACCAGAACTACCGCCTAATATTGGGGCCGTATTTTGTATCATATCAGCTTTGACAGAATGAATTTTATAATCTTCTCTAAAACTACTTATGATACCATCTGTTATAGACCAATGTAATGAATCGGGATGACCCATTGAAAAAACATCATCACCTGGCTCTATATTTTTAATATCTCCAAATGTTAATGGTTTAATTTTATTTGAAAGTCCGTAAACTTTTAAAATTGCAAGGTCTACTTTCTTATCTCTTGCCACTACAATTCCTAAAAATTTTTCAGAATCTTCAAAAGCAAATTTTTTAGTGTATGGATACAACCACACTTGATTTGCATTTTCTACTACATGATAATTTGTTATGATTAATCCATCTCTGCTTATTAGTGAACCAGTGCCTGTCGAAGATTGTATTAGCTCTTTCGAGTCTGGATCCTCAAATGCTACTGGATTAACTATTAAAAAGATACTTTTTTTTTTATTTTTGTAAATATTTGAAGCAATCCCACCTCTTAACAATATTGGTTTAGCTTTATTTTTTTTGTTTATTTTACTTATAAGTTTTTCGTTCTCTAATTGAAGATCAAATTCATTAAAAGTTTCTTTAAATTTTTTTATGTTTGTGAGTTTGGAGGATACCTTTATAGGTTTTTTCTTGGAAGGACTTATTTTACCCCCTTTACCTCTCAGTTCCAAATCTTCAGCTGTTGAATGAAAACAAAATCCAAGTATGAAAAGAAAAAATAAAGTTTTTTTAAAAAATTCAATCATTATCTCAAAAATCCAAGAAACGCAGCTGTGTTTTCGTTATTAAATGAATTAACAGATATAATTGTAAATATTAATAACAGATAAATTAAAGGTCCATAAATTCTAGAAATACTGTCAACTTTAATCCACTTTTTATTTCTTTTTTGATATTGTCCGTAGGAATATATGCTAATGAAATTTGGAAATGTTGCAAAAGCATATGAAAGAAGAACTATATAATCAATTATAGTTAAATAACTTAACTTTGGGAGATCATTATCAATAACAAAATTGTAAGCGATTAGTGATAAAAGACATACTATAGTTATAGTTAATTTTGACTCAAGTTCTTTTGGATGTATCCAGAAAACCGACCAAGAAACTAAAAGGATTAAAATGATAGGACAGATAATTTTAAAAATATAATATTGATAGTTTCTCTCTATATCAATTGAAACTTTTACACCTTGGGAATATAGCCCAGTTGTAGGTTCGTCTTCATAGTAATATCTTAACTCTGTATCTACTATCTTCCACTCAAGTATATTACCTTCTTTCTCGAATTCATTAAGTTCATATATCGAAAAGGTATTAACAAATAAATCAAGCATCTCTGCAGTTCTTGTCGGATCAATTATTTTGATTATTAATTTTTGACGATCAAATGGAAATGCTTTTAGATTAAATTCATTAGCAAATGTAAAATTGCCATTTTTCTCATGAGTAATTTCTACAAAATTATCTTCAGATTTTTCATAAGTACCAAATTCATAAAGATAGTCACTAATATTAAATTTATATTTATCTTTAATTAAATTTTCATTTAATTTTATAGAATTTATTGGCTCAAAAAAGATCTCACCAATTTGCATCTCCTCAAACTCGGCAGGAGTAAATACGCAATACCAATATTCTGATTTATCTTTGTTAACTATAAGTGAATTCCTACTCAATGAATAAAGGTTTTCCTTCTTCCATCCAACCTTTATTGATAAATCGGCTTCAAATGTATTTTTTTTAACATTAATATCTGATATATTTTTAATTCTTATAGATACATCACCTTCTGCCTGACCATCATTTTCAATTATTTTACCAGAAGTAATTACTTTTTCTCCATAAGAATTTAAAAATTCAAATTCAATACTATTAATTAAATCTTGATCCATTTCATAATAAGGCTTTAAAAGATTATCAATTTCATCATCTGTTAAAGTAGACACTAAAATTTTATTTATCGAAAGAAGTTTGTCTCCGGGTTGCAAACTTTTAGAAATATCAGAAACATAGTTTGGAAGAAAATCTGTTTCAAATAATTTACTAATTTCTAAATTTTTATTTTCGTCTCTAAAATAAAACCAATCATCTTTTTCTTCGGAATATACTGTCTCAAATTTTATGTTTGGGTTTTCAATTATTATATAATCAAGTTCATCTATTTCTAATTTTGGTTCATTATTTTTTATATTTGTCATTAAAGATTTACACTTTGAATCAAGTGCATGTGCATTTATTGTAAAAAGTAAATACACAAAAAATAAAAATATTGAATTAAATTTTTTTTTCATTTTCTTTTCTTTTTTTTCCTTGTCCTTTTTTTAATTTAGAAAATAATCTTAAGCCGATTATCCATGAGATTATAATTAAAATTATTGCAACTAAAAAATTAGAGTAAACAAATAAGTTGTAACAACCATGCAATGCAAATGGTACAACAAATGCAAATATTAAATTATCTCCTTTTTTAATAAATGCGTATTTCATAAAAAAATATCCCATAAAAATTCCAAATACTGCATGAGCTGGTATTGCTGAAAATGCTCTTAAAGCAGCGAGTGACATAGCGGAAGTATTAAAAGTATCTGATAATACATAGACATAATAAAAATTTTCGAGAGTAGCAAAACCAAGAGATACTGATACACCATAAACAATTCCATCTAATGGCTCATTAAAATCTTTCATTTTGAAAACTAAATAATACATTACTGCCAACTTAAGCCCTTCCTCAATTGGTGCAGCTGTAAAAAAAGAACCTATCAGGCTATGATGCAATTTTGTTTGATAGAGGATACTCGCAAAAAAAGAATTTAAAAAATAAGCTGGAATAGTAATTAGGATACCATAAAAAAAAACTTTTAAAATTTCACTTGTAGGTTCCCTAAATCTATCTGAATTTACAAAAAAAATAATAATTAAAATTGAGGGTAATATTGTAATTAACAATAGTGGCATCAACTATTCTCAATTGTAGTTTTTATTTTAAGAATTTTATGTTCTAGAGCTTCAAAAGCAGAGAAGATTTCTTTCTTTTCTACTGCAGAAATACTCTCTCCTTTATGACCCTCTGGACTTTTTGCAGAATTAATCACATCCATTAATTGTCCATGTAGTATTGTAAATTTAATTAATAAATCATTTAAATCTTGTTGATTGGCTTTGGTATTTTTAATTTCTTTTAAAATTATATATTCATGAGCTCTTAAAAGATAAGGTGTTAAACCTCTTTCAACACATGCTTTATCTATTTTAACAGCATCTTTGTGATCTAATTGTTGATCTAAATCAGGATCGCTACATTTTCTTAAAAAGGATTCGCTTTTACCCGTAACTTCTTCGATTACCTGTGATTTTAAATTTTTTATAGCTTCTGTAAGACCGTGCTCGATTGATGATATCTCTCTTAACTTAGCCATAATTTATAAATGAAATTTTAATCTAAAAATTGGACAATTTAAATCTAATTAAATATGGGTTTGTCCAAAATCATCTTACCCATTTCACATACAAAAAATTTTATAAGCACATATCTTTTTACCATGAAGAAAGGAGAAAATATGAAAAAACTAGGACTTATACTAGGTATTTTAGCAATGCTAGGTAGCAATGCAATTGCTGGTTACTCTAGTTGTACTACAACTTGTTATGGAAACAGTTGTACTACTTATTGTTACGACTACTAAGTGAATGTCTCCCAGAGAAATCTGGGAGACCAAAAAGAAAGGAAAAAATGAAAAATTTAATTTGTAAAAAATGTGGTCATAAAGAAACTCTGGAAAACATAAATTACAGTGCAACATCAAAAATTTTAATTGCACAAGTTCCGAGGGTTAGAAAGAAAGATGGTTTAGATATTTATCCTCTTTATTGTTTAAAATGTAACTTTATTACCGAGTGGGCTGCAGATCCAAATAATATTTCTGGAAAAGCAGTTGATGGTGTTGAATATTTTAAAACTTTTAAGATAAATAAAAAATATAAAGAATATTTTACAGATATCGAAGATAACTTAGTGAGAAGAGGTTATACTAACTCAGAAAAAGTTAAATATTCAATTGGTTGGATATTAATTATAGTTGGAATTTTGGCTTATCTAAAATCTTAATTAATAGTTACCAGTTAAAAGATCTTTAAAGTTTAAAAGGACACCAATTACCATTGCTATCTTGGCTAATATTGCCCAATATTTTGGCCCTTTGTATTTATCTGCAGATCTCCAAATACCTACAGTTATATAAATTACCCATGGAATATAAATTCCAAACATTGCTTCATATTGTAAACCTGCAGCAATCACAAGAAATGTAGCTACAAAGACAACCCCTATTGTCAACAAAACACCAATTAGCCAATAAGACTTAACTAAAGATACATCACCATTCCAAAAGGCAACAAATAAGTTTGAGTTTTTTGATGATTTTTTTCTAGCCATATAAAATAGTACTATCTTTCGTTTTGTTGGTAAATAGTTGGTAAATCTTTTCAGAAATAAAAATATAAAAAATTACTTAAATTAATGTTAATTTATCTAGTTTATTTTATAATTGAATTTGGTTTTAAGAGAGTAAGAGATTATGAGTGTACTGCTCTAACCAACTGAGCTACAGGCCCTTTTTTCAGGTTTTATAACATTAATATAGTTTATCAAGCACCAAAATTAATATTTTTTTGTATACTTATATTCGTATGTATATTTGAATTAATTTTTTAATTTTCTCAAATAATATGCGTGAGTAACTATATATAAGTTTAATAATAATTCTTGTAACTCAGACAATCTAATAAAATTAAATGTTAAAATAGGTCTAATATCAATTAGTAAATTTGGAATAATATTCATATTATATAATTTCATTTCATATAAGCATTTTTCAAAACACACAAATATATAGATAGCATTTAAATTGATTATTTTAATTAAAAGATCTGGAATTACAAAGAATAATATTAAAAAAGATAGAAATTTTAAATTATGATTTGGTAATATAAATTGATTTAAATAATTTGAATTAAATTTAAAAAATTTGAGTATTAAGAAAGATAATGAGCACCATATCAAGAGTAAACTTCTAGGTAACTCATTCAATAAATTACTTGTATTATGAAAATTTGTTTCATTTTGTGAATTAATTTCTAAAAAGATATTTGGGGTAGACCAAGAAAAGATGTGTTGTCCCCATGAAATTTCCTCAAAAAAGTAATAGATTAATCCAATTAGATAAAAATAGCTTATAAAATTTAAATTGTTATTTCTTTTTTTAAAATAAGATCCAAAATATATTATTGCAGTAAATAGCACTATTACTTGCAAAAATTCTACTATACCATTCTCTGACCATATTAAAATATTATAACCGCCCAAATTTTTATTAGGTAAAAATTTCAGATAATAAGAAATCAAGGTATAATAATGAAAATATATTCCTTCAAAAATTAAAAATAATATAAAGAAAATTATGATTTTATAGTAATGTCTAAAATTAAGTTTTTTAATCACTTTTTTATGGTGGGCCGTGTTGGTTACGCTCCAACTACCCCTGCAATGTCAATGCAGTACTCTACTATTGAGCTAACGGCCCTAACTTTCCAAGAAACTTTTAAGCTGTTTTGATCTACTCGGATGTTTTAATTTTCTAAGAGCTTTTGCCTCAATCTGTCTAATTCTTTCTCTGGTAACTGAAAATTGAAGTCCAACTTCCTCCAAAGTATGATCTGTATTCATTCCAACACCAAAACGCATTCTTAAAACTCTTTCTTCTCTTGGTGTTAAAGTCGATAAAATTTTTGTAGTTGCCTCGCTTAAGTTAGACTTTATTGCTTGTTCCAACGGTGCAAGTGCTTTAGTATCTTCAATAAAGTCTCCCAAACTACTATCTTCTTCATCACCTACAGGTTTTTCTAATGAAACTGGCTCTTTAGATATTTTTAAAACTTTTCTAACTTTCTCTAAAGGCATTCTTAATTTTTTTGCTAATTCTTCTGGTGTTGCCTCACGTCCAAACTCACTTAATATTAATCTTTGTGTTCTTACAATTTTATTTATGGTCTCAATCATGTGTACTGGTATTCTAATAGTTCTTGCCTGATCTGCTATTGATCTAGTGATAGCTTGTCTAATCCACCATGTTGCATACGTTGAAAATTTGTAACCTCTTCTATATTCAAACTTGTCTACCGCCTTCATTAATCCAATATTTCCTTCTTGAATCAAATCTAAGAATTGAAGACCTCTGTTTGTATATTTTTTTGCAATTGAAATTACCAGTCTTAGATTAGCCTCCACCATTTCTTTCTTTGCTATCCTTGACTCTTTCTCTCCTTTTTGAATTCTACTTACCATTTTTTTAAATTCAGTAACTGAAATACCTAGTTTGTTACTTATTTCGACTAACCTATCCCGAATATTTTTAAATTCATTTTTATTTTTTTGAAAAAACTTTTTCCATGTTTCATTGGTATCTAAAAATTGCTTTAAATTAGGATTAATTTCATTTCCAATATAAAACTTTATAAACTCATCTCTTGGTATTTTAGCATCTATAGCCAGTCTTAATAGATTTCCTTCTAAAGAAATTATTTTTTTATTCTCCATATAATGCTTTTGAACTAATTCTTCTAATACTGAAGGAGATAATTGAAGTGACTTGATGTGCTCAAGTATATCATCAACTATTTTCTTATAATTTTTTTCTTTAGAGGAAGAAAATTTGTTTGAATTTAAAACACAATCAAGCTTTTCATTCTGGTATTTTATTAGCTTATTATATTCTTTAGTTAATGTATGAACTGTGTGTAAAACTTTAGGTTTAATTTCTGTTTCCATAGCTGCAAGTGTTGGATTAAATTCATCTTCTTCACCATTGCTATTGTCTTCTTGATTTTGTTCTTCTTCTTGTTTCTTTTGTTTTGAACCATTCGAATTATCTTCGTCATCCATATAGTTTGTATCAATATCAATTATTTCTCTAACTAAAATTTCGTCATTTTGAAGTTTAGTATCCCATTCAAAAAACTGTTGGGCTGTGATTGGACTCTGAGACAATGCATTTAACATAACATCTTTACCTGCTTCAATCCTTTTTGCGATTGCAATTTCGCCCTCTCTAGATAGTAGCTCAACTCCACCCATTTCTCTAAGATACATTCTAATTGGATCATCACTTTTTTCTAAAGTTTTACCTTCTTCTTTGGAAGAAGCATCTTTTTTTCTTAATACTTTGTAATCCGATTTTTTTTCAACAAGAATAATATTTTCGTCAAGTATATGGATAAATGCCTGTGCAAGATTTTCTCTTGATAAATTTCGCTTACCTAAAGATTTATTCAACTCTTCATGAGTTATAAATCCACGATGGATACCACGACCCATTAATCTGGCAAATGATTTTGTAATTATTCGTTCCACAATAAAAAGTTTGAAGGACTTATATAATGTCTAATACAAAAAAATCTATGTGATTTTTTTTATATTTAATTGATTTTTTGTTGTTTTTTTAACTCTTTTATCTCATTAAATGTACTTTCGCTCATATCTTTTGAAAACTTTGATTCTAATTCAGATATCCTTTGTTCTAATTCATAGTTTTTAAGATCTTGTATAATCTCAATAAATATTTCTAAAATTTTTTCATCGTTATTTAAATTTTTTGAAATTATATGTTTAACAGAAGCATAATTCGTAACTCTATTAACAAGATTTTTATCCACATTTAATTTTTGCAAGTCTAAGTTTAATAAATTTTCTGATTGATTTAAAATCTCAGCAAATAATTGCTTATTTTCTTCGCTATATAATTTGACATTATCTATTAGATGAAAGTTTTCACTGATTAATTTAGGTTTAGCAAATAATACATATAAAAATGAAAATTCTTTAATCTCAAAAGATTTTAATGATTTCGTCTCGTTATAGTAACTTTTAGTTTTAGCAAGAGATTTTGCAAATTTTTTATAATTTTTGTTAAATTTAGAATTAATATTTGGTGTTAACTCTGAAACTTTTTCAAGAAAGTACTCTAGCGTGTATTTTTTTACAAAACTGTCTTTAATATTTGAGGCAATCTCTCGTAGTTTTTTTTCAAAAATTGCTCTTGAACTAGGACTTTCAGTTGTTTGAGTCATATAATGTTCAAAAATAAATTTATGTATAGGTATAATTTTCTGATTTGAAATTTCTAAAAATTTTTCTTTACCATATTTATTAACATAATTGTCTGGATCTAAATTATCTTCTAAAAGTAGAAAAGAAATTTTTTTATCAGGTTTTATTTCACCTATAATATTCTCTGCAGCTCTTAATGCAGCTTTATAACCACTTTGATCACCATCAAAACAGATGATGATATGATTATAGAATTGATTTAAAATTTGTATCTGTTTACTTGTTAAAGCAGTTCCAAGATTTGCAACAGTATTTTCTATTCCATTTTTTGATAAACCAATAACATCCATATAACCCTCAACCAAATAAACATCTTCTAATTTATTCGATAATTTTCTTGCTTTATCAAGATTATATAAGTTTGATCCTTTCTTGAAAAAAGGTGTCTCTGGAGAATTAATGTATTTGGCTAAATTTTTATTATCTTCTACAATTCTTCCGCCAAAACCTATTACATTTCCAGATATATTATTTATGGGAAAAATTATTCTGTTTCTAAATCTTGAAATATATTTTTTTTTCTTCTCATCAAAGTAAAATAGACCTGTATCTTTAATAATTTCCTCATCAAAATCCTTTTTAAGGATTTCATAATAATCTAAATTCTCTGTTACAAAACCAAGATTAAATTTTTTAACATCAACTCCAGTCAGCCCTCTTGCTTTAAGGTAATTTTTTGCCTTAATTGAATTCTCATTTTTGAATAATTCATTTTTATAAAATTCAGAAAAATTACTACATATAGATTTA
>LUMT01000198.1_pt1 | contig 18335 bp, 21 predicted proteins | sample 729741 | NCBI WGS metagenome assembly LUMT01 (sample SAMN03860299, study PRJNA289734) | marine metagenome | biome: seawater column; feature: ocean; material: water; isolation source: Red Sea water column Station 192 - depth 50m | place: Saudi Arabia: Red Sea | collected 2011-10-15 | depth 50 m
CCATTAGGACTGCTTGATTGATTAGATAAATTACCGCTAAACTCTGCCCTCTGTCCATTCAAATCTAAAGTATCTCCACTACTTACTGTTACGGCATCAAACTCACAATCTCCTGTAAGTGTTATTGTCACACCGCCACCGCCAGTTGTTATGTCTCCTTGAAAGTCACAATTCTCAAGCCTTACTAAACCACCCGAAACATCATCCCAATCTATGTTAGTTCCAGTAATGATTGCAGGAAATAAACTATTAACGCCTCTGATTTTTACAAAATTACTTGTGTTAGAATCCCATTCTACTCCATAGCTTGACATTGTTGTTGTATCTATTGTTCCTTGAGATGTTGCAGTTCCCATTGTTAATGTCACTGTATTACTACTTGCTTTTAATCTCCATTGATTGTTACCATCTAATTGATTTTCAATAGTAGTATCATTCATTAAATCTATTGTTTTAATGTTTGAACCATCCCACGACATATTGTAAAATGTTAGACTTGTTCCTGTAACTTGCAGATGCTCGGTAAAGCGAAATTTACCATTGTTATGTGTTAATGCACCGTTACTTGCCATATTACCTCCAACATCTAAATTACCTCTTGGTGCTGACAAAGTTCCGTTAGCTGCTATCGTAAGTGAACCGTCAAGGTCAAGAGTGCCGTTCTGCCATCCGCTACCTCCTCCACCTCCAACATTACCTGTTGTTGTAACAAAACTATCAAGCGAACCATTTGCAGTTGTTCCTGTTCCTGAATCTACAGCAGTGGTAGTTGCTGTGCCTTGAATACTATCATCTAATTTCCAATTATGTTCTGGAGTTTGTGGATATGTATTTGAATACAAAGATGCAACTTGTTCAGCACTCAATTCATAACCATAACTTCTACAATCTCTTAAATCGCCGTCAAAAAAATCTGCTGGACTACTACTTTGATTTGCACCTAATAACAGATTTGATGTGCTGTTATCTATTGCATCCTCAATAGTTACAGAAGCAGTGCCGTCTAAAACTCCATTAACATATATTTTTTGACCATTTGTTGTGCTAAATGTGCCACATAGATGAACCCACTGGTCAGCAGAAATTGATGTTGCACCTATTGCTCTATGTGCACTGTTAAAATTGCTTTTATCATTTTGAACATTCCATACAGCAATTCCATCATCTATGTAAAGTTGAAATTCTCTATCGCCTGCTGATGTGTCATATTTTGTTGCTAAATATTTATTTCCAGAAATACCATCTGGTCTTGCCCATAATGCAAATGTTCCTTCTGTAGCTCCGTCAAATAAATCAAAATCAGCAACAATTACATTATCATTAGTGCCATCAAAAGCAAGTGATGTCAAAGCCTTACCCTCTACCTTTCCTTGTGTTACTGTAAACGTTCCATCTGTCGTTGTACTATTATCATATACATCTACACTAAACTTGTCGTAAGTAACTGTAGGTGTGCCTAATGCAGTCATATTGTTAGAGTTACTAGAATTATCTGTAACGTCTATTGTAGTGCCAACTATAGGCCAGTATCCTACAGGTGCAGTAGAAGAAATCAAAGTAGGATCCTTATTTATTTTAGACGCTGCAATCTTTATCTCTGCTTCACTTAATGCTGTAGAGTATATTTTACAGTCTGCTATTTTACCTGCGTAACTTTCAGCAGTAGTAGACACTCTACGAGCTATACTCCAAGCGTCAGTTGCAGAACTTAAAGCTTTTAAATTTTGACTTACTGATACAGACGCTTTTTGAACACCATTAAGAAACAGTTTGTCTATACCGCCACTACCATCGTAAACGGCTGCTATGTGAAACCAGTCATTATTATTTATTTCATTAGTTAAGTTAAACTGACAATCCTCAGAAACGGTATCATCTGCAAAGGTATGTCTAAATCTTAAAACGTTACTTTGTAAATATATTCTTAGATCGTTACCACCGTTTGCAGTAAATAATCTGTCTGATGTTGTATCTGTCAAATCATCTCGTGTAGCCCAGAACATAATAGTTACATCATCAAAATTACTAGTAAAATAAGAAGTAGAGTTCATCTTGTATCCAGTTTCACTAAACGAATTACATTGATCAAGATTTACATTAACGTTTGCTGCTCCAAGGTCTCCTTCTATGATCCCGCCCGTGCCTGTTATGTTAATTGTTCCTGCCATCTTTAAGTTGCCTGAACGGTTCCTCCTATATTCCTTATGCCTTCTACATTAATAGAATTACCGTCTGCAAATTCTAAGGTGCCTCCAGATTCTATTGTTACTGTTCCCATATTTACTGTAGTCACATTATCTAAATTAAGTCCACCTGTAGTTCCTCTAATGTAACAATTACCAAGAAGTTTAAAATTTCCTGAGCCATTACTTGAAAATACATTAGTATTTTCTCCTATATCTATGTTGTTTAAAACTGTTAAATGTTTACCAGCACCGCCTACCCAGAAACGATATTGTTCAGTTCCTGAAGCTCTAACTCGCTCAGTAGATATATTGTAAAATTCAGTTTCAGTAGCAGATGAAGCACCATCCATTGCATACCACGTTCCTGAACTTGTATCTGCTTTAAAATGTACTGTCCCATTATTGTGTGTAAAAGTCCCATTGTTATCAAACATATAATTAGAACTGTTCTTATTAGTAAGAGTAGTAGTTCCGCTTGTTGCCAGATATTTTCCTGCTATTACAATACTTCCAAAAGTGTTAGAACCGCTTGCTGCTTCTGTACCTACTTGACCGTTAGCTGCAATATCTACATCTCCTGTAACTACTAATGAATTAGAACTGTTGTTTCTGTAAAATCTACCTTTTGTGACTGTAAGGTCACCAGCTATTGTAACTTCTGTTCCTGAATTAGGTCTCCAAGGTACATTGCCATTAGGTGCACTTACTCCTGTGTTAATTGTAAGATGATGATAATTATTACTTTTAATGTGAGTAGCACCACCATCAGGAGTAGTTCCGTTGCCTATCTGTAAAGTCCCACCTTGAGGTGTGTATGTTCCTGCATTATTAAACGCATAACTACTTGCTGCCGTGTTGAACACAATAGTTGTTCCGCTTGTTCCTTCGTAAGTTCCATCGCTACCTATTGTTATACTTCTAGCAGTTACAGGTTGACTGCTTATATTGCTAGAACTTCCCATTTCTAAAACTGCTATGTCACTTGCGTCATCAATAACTATATCTTGACCAACATCAAGTTCGTGGTTTAGTCCCATTACCAATTTACCTCTAGTAATTGTTAAATCATTGTCAACTCTTATTTTATTTCCGTTGTCTGGTGATATTTGTCTTGTATCTCCATTCATATGTATAATTAAATTATGAAACGCATTGTTAGCGTGACTTTCACTTCTCATTGACATTCGGGAATCAAAACCATTGAACTGAAACTTTACAGTTCCGTTAGCATTATCAAAAGTATCTCCACCATATTCTACTCTCCAAGCTTTGTTTGCACTATTGTTATATCCATTTACTTTTACTTGACCAGTTGTCATAGTAGCTTTAGCATTAGCACTCTGAGCCATAAATAAACTACCAAACGTGTGAGTTCCTGTACCGCCTACAAACGTTCCGCCTATTTCTATATTTACAGCATAATCTGCCTGTTGTCTAAGCGCACCTAAACTTATGTCTGAAGAATTACAAGTTAACGTTGCTTGGTCTGCTGCACCACTTGCTGGCCCTATTGTTGTAGTTCCTGTTACTGTAAAGCTTCCTGCACTATTACTACAATTTAAAGTGCCTAGAGTTATATTTAGATTACCTGTTAATGTAGTATTACCAGAATAAAATACATTTGCACTTGCATGATTAAGTCTTAAATGATGAACGTTTCCAGATGATGGAACTATATTTATTGTAGTTGTAGCTTGTGTTTCAATTTGTAATTGTAATTTTCCACCACCAGATTCTACAATCGCACCATTTATATTTGCAGCAAAACCTGAACTATTTTCACCATCTATTGTTATTTTGTGTGTTCCGCCACTTACTGTAAGAGTTCCGCCAGATTCAACTTCTAAAGAATTAGCATTTTCGTCTTGTACTAACGTTACGTCATGTCCATTAGCAATAACAACATCATCGCTAGATCCAGGTCTAGCTCCACTATCCCAAGTACTTCCTGTATTGTAATTACCAGAACCGACAGAGGTTACTGTACCCATTCACTAAACTTGCTCCGCATAGACAATAACTGTTAGATCAGCGCCATTGCCTGTTGCCCTTACACATAGATGTCTTACTGGTGTTGTTGATATTGCCTTAAGTGCGTTACTACTTGTACCTACACTTATGTCATCTCCAACTTGTGTCCAGTCAGATCCACCCTCGGAACCTGGAGTATCTTTCAATGATCCATAAACCTTAGCCGTTCCAGCTACAGATCCATCACTGTTAAAGATCTGAATTGCATATCTGTTAAACAAAGCACAGTCGAACTTATCTAAAACTGTAGTTTCGGATCCTCCGACTGCCGTCTCTGTGTTTTCAAACTTTGCTGCGTTGCGTGTCTGATCTAGTCTTAGTGTTGTTCGTACTACAGTTGATGCCATTAGTCTGCCCTCTTAGGCTTCTTAAGTCCCTTGGGCTTTTTAGGCTTTACTTCTTTTTTGGCTTTGGGCTTTCTAGCAGCTTTGCTCCCAGATTTAGGCTTTCTGCTCCCAGTCTTAAGCCCCCCGCCAACGTCTGCTTTGCTGACGGGATCCTTAATCTGTAAGATTCCAACCCTTTTGCGAGCTTTGATTTCAGCAATGAGTTTCTCATCTCTGACTTCAACTTCTTGACCTGGATAGAATTTGACATTCTGCCCAGTGCCAATCCTCCTAATAAGAGGCTTAGCCCCATGATTGATGATCTTGACCATATTCTAAGACCTCCAATCACTTTAAGCGTTCAAATCTCTTACACTACCGCTGGTGTTCCACCTGTAAGTAATCAATTCCATTGCAGTAATTAATGCATATTGTTTGGTTAATGATTGTGTTACAGCTAGGTTATCATTAGCTACATAGGTTGTTGGTGCTGCAACTCTTAAAGCGAATTGTGGCAAGTCCAACAAGTGTATTCTGGATGTAGTATCTTTTGTTACGTGTTGTGAAACAAAAATTGGTATACCATTGTAAGATCCAACTCTGCTGTCGTAGTTTAGACCAGCTTGTCCGAGAACTCCATTCTGTGAAGCAGCTCCTTCTTGAGCTGCATCGTAACGTAGGATAGTAGCTGCGCCACCATCTCCACCTTTGGTTAACAGTTGTTGAATGTTCATGTATGTGTCGTGACCTGTTAATAGAATTAAATCTGCGTAGTTTGCTCCATTGGTCATTACACCTTCAATCATGTCATCTAACATTGCTGTTGTAAGTGCCCTGTCAGATCCATCATTGTGATCTGTGTGACCTGCGTCCATCCAAGCTGCTTCTGTTTGCTTGGTTAGGTTATACATGTCTCCATCAGTTCTTGTAGATAGTGGACCGCCACTTGGATTACAGTAAGCATCTGTGGTTGTTACACGATCAAGAGATTCTAAATTAGCTGCTGTAACTGTGTCTGCATCTGCTAATAACATCTGATCCATACCGAAAACGTGGGCATCTCCCATTTCTTTTCTCATAAATGCAGCTAGTCCTTTTAGACCATCATCTGCGTCAGATAGTAATTCTGCTTTGGTTGAGATTTCGTAAGGTGTTACGATTTCTTTTAGAGTTGCTTCAACTTCTTTTAGAGTTGGTGCAGTTGTGTCTCCGAAAGCTCCGCCTTCTGCGGTTCCTGCTGCAAAGTCTGCGTTACCACCGTCATCTACTGGACGGGTTGTCATTACTCTCCAACCAGATTGTGTCCAAGGTTCTTTCTTCAATAGCTTTGCTACTTCAGACTTGGTGTTTAGCTGGTTGTAAACCTTTGCTCCGTATACAACATTGAAAGCGTTTGCTTGGTTGGCAACTGTGAAATCATTGTCGCCCTTCTCTATGCCGTATCTTTTTGCTATGCCTAGTGTTCCGCCATAGTAGGCGTTTATGTATTCTTCCATTTCCATGTTTAGTTACCTCTCTCTAATCTTTCTAATTCATCCCATGACTTGTTTACAAGATCATTGAAATCATATTTTGCTTTAGGAGTCTCAATTTCTTTTGGTGCAGGAGTTGCCTTGCTACCTGAATATACGTTAAATCCGTATTTCTTTAATGTTTCTAAAGATTTTTCTAAGGAATCTTCTTTTGCTTTAGGCTTCTTATCGTGCATGCCTTTTTCATCTTCTTCTTCCTCTTCCTCATCTTCATCTTCTTCATGTTCGGCTTTTTCGTGGTCCATCTTTTCATCATCATGGTCCATCTTTTCATCATCCATCATTTTCTTATCTTCTGCCATTTCTGCTAGATAAGCCATGACTTCTTTGAGCTTGCCGAGAGTTTGTTCTAGATCCTTGGTAAGTTCATCTTCCTTATTTAGATCTTCTTCTCTAACTGGTTCTTCTAACGCCTCGACTGCTTCAGGAGCCTCTTTAATTTCTTCAACTGGCTCAGATGCTTCCGATTCAAGCGTTCCACATGTGCAACTTGACATGACCTCTATTTGGAACGGATTATATATAAAGACTTTTTTGATTTCGGAATCAAAAACCTCTCAAGCCACTTGGGCCTGTAGATGTTCCCATATCTAACCTAAACTGCATACCTGACGTAGTGCCTGATCCGCCGTCTGGTTTTTTGTATCTCATATCAAACCTACCTGGATTATACCACAACTCTGAACAAAATGCTCTGTCATCTCTCACTTCTTGCCTGTTAGGTATGTTCTCTAACCTTCTTACATTAGATAAACAATTCTCAAACCATACTTTACCTGGTGTTTTCTTTTTAGAAATACTTACTCCTTTTTCTAGCATCTGCATTATATCATTTAGATGTTCGTTTGATTTCTTAAGTGATTCTGTACTTACCGTAGTCATTGTACCTTTGCCTAATATATCAGATACTCTCTTACTGCTCCACATTTTACAAGACCAATATCTTGCTTTGTACTTTGGACCTGGGTTATCACAGTTGTGTCTTGCCCTAAAGTTTCTACGCCTTTCTGGATCATCACGTTTTATGTCTAACTTAGGATCTCCAAACTTAACTTGTACAACATTGCCCTTGTCGTTTTTTACATATACGCCAAACTTCTTGTTACCACCACTTAATCTAAATGGTTTGTTCAATTCTACTTTACGGCCTTGATATTCTGCTTTAAGTATACGTTCATCTTTGTGGCTTTCTAATACTGTAAACGGAAAAAACTCTACTGCACCATCATGTGGCTCATAGTCGCCTTCCATCAACACTGGGCCTTCTCTAGTCTGCATCCAATGATAACCTTTAGGAGGTTTAACTTTCATAGTTTTGTCTTCTGCTTTTTTAGTAGATTTGGGATGACTAGCGGGCAACAGATCATAGTCTGTGGTGTACTTAGGATTTGACGGCCTACCTGAACTGAGTAGTCTTAAGAATGCCTTTACTCGACCTAATGCCCACTGGTCTCGGCTACGTACGCTAGGACGATGGCTCGTTGAGAACGCACCCGCACCTCTACGGAACACTGCTTTTAGTGCACCAAGGTTAGCCTTTTTCCCTTTAGCATTACCGACTTTTTTATTGTGTTCATCTCTGTAATTCTCTAATGTTTTAATATTTGCAGCACTTAACTTTATTCCACCACGAGTTGCACCAGCAGATCCTCTAGGGTTTCTAGTACTACCTCGCCTTCTCTCACTTGGCTTTGCAGGAGTTTGTGGATGTCTGCTTTTACCTACTGGCACACAGTTAGGTACTTTTTTACCACCTTCATACTTGAAACCAACCATTTCAAAGCCTGACCAACAAGGTGCGTCTTTTACTCTGTTTATACTTTTAAGTATGTCATCAAGTATCTCGTTAGATTTACTAAATCTTCTAGCTTGTATTGCTCTCTCCTGTCTGATCGCACCTGCTTTAGTATCGTGACATCCTAGTAACCTTCTATCCTTTTTAGCAAAAAGACAATACTTACCATTTTTACGCTCTATGATTTTCTCAACCATACTCTCTACTTCGTCAAGTGTCACTTGTACCGTAGATTTAGCTTTGGCCATTGCTACTTGTCTAACGGTAGCTTCGGGGTTAGCAGGATTGTCTCCTACCCAAGAAACAGACCAAAGATCTAGTTCGTTGATTTGATTGTGGCAGCTATCTTCATCACAAACTTTCTCCTGATCCATTGCTTCACCCCTAATGCTACTGGCTCCTGTAGAGCCAAACTCTTGAATTTCTTTCCATACTTTATTGTGCATGGATAATTTATCATGTATGCCTACTCTGACTTTTACTTTACCATCTTTTATTTTGTAAGCTAACGGTAATCCTATTGGCTGTTCTTCATGTCTGTATGAATATACGCCATACTTCATATAAAAATCCATAGACTCTTTTATTGTCTCTGTAGGGATCTTATCATTCTGTTTATCTATAATTGGTGCAGAGATATAAGTCTCCATAACTCTCTCATTATACCATTCGGGCCTGTAGACTATCCAACCTGTATCGTTCTCGTTTTCTTTAAAGATAGTGCGTACTGCCACAACCCTATTCTAAGATTATTATTATTAAAGTTTTTTACTGTTTCGGAGAGGGACAGACACCTTCATTTCCACTGGAACTTTTATTATATAAGAAAGAATATATCTTATATAGCTAATAAGCCGCCGTACCCCTCGATAAATTTAAAAAAAAAGAACGAGATACCTTGTAATAGTTCCAGTGGAAACAAAGGTGTGTGTCTCTATGTTAGGTTTTCAAACTCAGCTTCTAGCCTTTCTGCTAACATAGCTGACCAAATTATCTTAAATTCAGGTGCTTTTAGAACTACTGCCTTTCTAAAATAAGGTCTAGGTTGTATACCGTTGTCACGTATATGATCTGCTATTGCATACGCATCTTTCTTACCTTTACCTAATACACGTTCTGTCCATTCTATTATACTGTCAATAAAAGAACCATCACCTGTTCCAGATCCATGCGGACCCATTCCATACTCAACTGTGTCTGCATAAGGTAGAGAAGTCCCAACGTAAAAAATAGCAGAACCATTATCTGTGTTTTTTTCTCCGCTAACTTCTATAGAATTTTTAAGTGCTCTGTTACTTCCAATACCTTGTGGATATGGTTGATTCATTTCTAACGTAATCTCATCACGCATTTCTAATGCTGTTTTTTCTATAGCATCACCCGTAATGTCCATTATAGAATCCGACATTAAATTAAAATCTTCAATAGCTTGTTGTAAATTAGGATCAAAGTCTATTGTAATCTTAACCATTACTTGTATTCTAACACGGCTTCTACACTGTCGTCACCGTACTTCTCTTTCCATTTACGTTTTATGTAAGCTTCACCTTTTTTAAAATGATCATGTTTAATCTTCTGCATTTTCTGTTGTCTTACAATATGCGGTCCACGTTTCCATTCTATTTCTGACTGGCACTCCTGACATAAACCACTTGACAATACGTGCACTGACAATGGCCCTCTTAAACATTTTTTACAACTACCGCTCATTTATCCTCTTTTGGTAAACATGTGCAACCATCATGATCTTCTCCTTCCCATCCACAATAACAAGTCATTTTACTATCCCGCCAATTCCAAAATTGTTCATCTTTTTTTTCACCCTCTGCTAATTGTTTTAAATATCTTTCTCCGTAAATTTGTAACACTTACCTTACCATCACTAAAACTGTCCTTTGGTTTGGATGTAATAAGGCTTTCCCTGTAAGTCTAAAGTTGTACTTAGCACCTATTGTCTGCTGCAATTCTATAAGATCATCTAAAAACATACCGTCTGCTGGAATCCTGCCACTTAACTCTTGATGTGCGCCACATGTTCTGTTGTCGTTTATAATCTGTAAACTATACTTAAAGCGTTCTTCTAGTAAATCTTCTGCTTTTGCATACCCTCTAAATCTACCTTCGTTAAACACATTTAGCATCTCTGTACGTGCTATCCTACCTAGCTTCCAAGCTTGTGTGTTAGCTACTCCTCTTACCTGATCTATCATTGATGTCATCGGTACGTTAAGTGCTGCAGCCTCAAAAATTACTTTGTTCATCTCTGTATTCAATTCTTGCTCAAAGTTACCTAAAGCCAAACCGAGTGGCCCACTTGTTTGTAAAATCCTTATGTCTTCAAAGTCAAACTCGTCACGAGTGTACGACTGTTTACCAAGACCAGGCGAGTCTGCATAAGCGGATCTTGCACCGTTAAGATACGCATCTGTAACGTCATCTTCTATAGCTTCTCGTAGCTGCTTAGAAATCATCAGAGTTATCTCTGACACTACCTCTCTAAGCTCAACTACGTTGTCTATTCCCTTAAGACTTTGAAACTCTCTGGTTAAGACAGCTCGGAGGTCTCGTAAAGCTCGGTCAATGTAGAGAGATGCTCGCTTGGCTCCGCTTCCTCCAGCGACTCCTCTGAACGCTTTAGAAAGTCCTGCCTTACCTTCTCTGCCGACCTCGGTAGTACTAATTCTCCATCCTCCCCTAAGTCCACATCAATACCTGCATTCTGGAACTGAGTAATGATTTGTGCTTTTAGATTCATGTTGTTTAAGTATTGAGTCTCGTTTCTTTCGTTAATATCGTTAAACCTAACTGTCCAAGTAGTAACGCCCATAAGCTTTAGCAACGGCTTAATCAAACCTAACTCTACACAACGTTGTGTTTCTCGTATTGTACGATCAAAGATAGTAATCTGCTCACCTTCTGAGTTAAGTCCACCTACTCCTGACATGTCACCCACCACTAACGGCATAACACCATACGATGCGTTTATGTCATTGTTAATCCTGTCCATGTAAGGCAACATCATTAACTCGTCAAAGTTAGGCATAATGCTTACAAACTTAGCAGTGTTAGATCCTTCTTGACTGCTAATGATAGGTATAAAGTTGGGATTACGTCTTGTCTCTTCTGCTATGTATTCTCCTAACCTGTTAAGTGAATCCTCATTGTGACCTGGGATATCTAAGAAACCTTTGGGGGGCCTTTCTAATCGATACACTTTATTTTGTAGAGATTCAATGGCAAGCGCTGTTTCGATTTTCTTAGAAAGACCTATAATCGGTGACTGTCCATATAATCTTGCTGTAGAACTATACTTGTTAAAATGTATAATCTCGTCCCTTGCAAATGGTATCTGCTCACCATCTATGTCATAAAAGTAAGCCATAGGTACTAACTTTGTGCCTGTGTCCTTGTTGTGTGTACCAGACATAAACTGCCTAGTCAACGGATCAAACATCTTGTCCTCTATGAACTTACCAAAACCATCAACGTAGAATCGCATGTGCTTTGCGTCTTCTACCCATAACTCTTTGACTACTTTACCTGTAGTCTCTCCATCATTGTTAAGCATCCTGTCATACACGACACTTACCCAACAGTCATCAAATATCTCAAGCTGTCTTATGACTGCCTTAAAGAACTCCATACCTGTTATATCTGCATGACCATTTGTAGGATCGTGTAATATTCTGCTTATTGCAGCCTTCTCTTCAGGATTACCTGAGCCTAACTCTATAAACTCCCACTCCTTAGCTACTGCTTGACTAGCTATTCTAGTTATTACTGTACGTAAGTGTGAATACCTGTCTGCTAATATCTCTAAATAGTTTTGATCAACAGGTGGTAAAATAGCTTCCTTGTATGCAAGATCTGAACTTACACCAGAGTACACTGGTGTCCTTGCATCTTTTATCATATTCTTTTCTAAATAATCTTGTATTCCTGACTTCCTAATTGGAGCTGGTTTGCTACGGAATCTATCGAGTAAGCCCACTTGTTATCTTTTCCAATCTAGCGTTTATCTTTTTAAGTTTATCTTTGTTTACGGAGTCTATGCTCCTTTTTAGTTTACGTGACCACGCATGCCCTGCATCGCCACCCATACGTTTCCACATAATATAGCCTTTACTAGGACGTTTCTTATTGTCAAAATTCTTACCTTGTGGATCTACTTTTTCATGTCTCCTGTAGTAAGTGTGTATCTTAATTGCAATCGGATGAGTGACTTCGGTTTTGTTAATTAACATCTTGTTAATCATAGCCGTAACCGATCCACCACCGTAGCCAAACTCCTTGTATAACTTTCGACCTAGCATAGCCTCCTTCTTTACACCGCTAGGTATAGTGTATTTCATTGTCTACTACCGTGTCTATATATGATTCTCTTGTTGCTAGGCTCGTCAACGTATTTTCGTAATACTGGCTCTAACAATCGTGCTGTACTCATGTTCTTTTCTTTAGCTATAATCTGAACCTTTTTCTTAGTTTCGTTAGTAATTCCAAACAATTCCAATCGAGTTCTACCCATATCTCTATGGGAACGTCAGTATATATACGGATATTTATACTTACCCATCATAACAATCACAAGGTATTTTAAGATCATCTTTAAAATCCATTAATGACGTTTGAGTAACTATAGCTCGTTTAAACCAATCTAATCTTTTTGGTTTATATTGTAGTAGCCCAAATTCAGGAAATCGTTTTGCTTGTAGTTCTAATTCCATTGACTTGTCATATAGTGCGGGATTGCCTTCAAGCAATCTTACCCAGTTGTTTCTTGATTGAAACGGGCAAAAGTAGCAACCTGATTTACCTGGATTCTCCCAACCTTCTTTCTTAATCCTATCTAAACAAGCTTCTCGATCCCACCCCCAATCAAGTAAAGGGTATTCATTATGCTCATACAACTTTTCTTTTTTACCTGTTTTAGGATCAACAATAAATTTAGCCCTATGACTTTCGCCCGCATCTATGCCGATCAGACGCAAAGGTAAATTTTTATCTCCCCATTTTTGTTTAATATATTTTTCAATAGGTGAAATCTTAAACTTATCAGTACATGAACGTTTTATCATTGACGGTACAGCTTTTTGATATTCGTAATAATCGTAAATACTAACTCTTTCACCTTCTACCCAATGTCCTTTTTTTACCCCTGCAACTTTATTAGACACCGTATAATATACAGTTTCAAAATGAATTTTGTGTTTCTTACAAAAAGGTATAACATACTTATCTATAAACTCGTAAGTCTCAGGCATTTCAGATCCCGTATCTGCAAATATAACTAAGTCTAATGGCTTACCTTGTTCGACCCATTCTAGCAATAATGCCGTTGAATTTATGCCTCCTCCAAAACTAAGTAAGATAGGTCTCATGCAAAATAATCCCACTTTGTATAGTTAAGCTTACGCTTGTGATCATCGTGTATTGCTAACTCACACATCCACAACGCCATTACTGCATCAGGTGTGTGACCCTCAAGCCTACCGTTCTTACCGTAAATAAGTCTGCTAAGTCCATCTACAAGCTTACGTGTTCCTGGCCTACTACCTTCATTTGAATCCTTACCCCAAGGTATAGCGTACTTCTCTTGCTCCATCTTAAGTGCAATAAGTGGTATACCTACATCATGCCTGTGCTTCTCCCTGCCTGTATTGTGCCCTACTACTGGCAACCCTGCCAAGTCTGCTGCCGCATGTACTACAAGTCTCTGATAACCATTAGACTCTACCATAATTTTACTTGGATTAAAACGTTCTGCTAACTCCTTCATGCTTACTACCTGGGCCTCTAACCAACCCTGACCCTTTGCGTATATCTTACCTGACCAAGCATACAACACTCTACGCTCTTGTGTAGTCTTGTTATAACCAATAATTACATACGCTGTCTCGTCATTCTTACTGTCCATACCTACTGCAAGATCAACACCCATGTACGTCTCCCAATCATCGTTAGCTGGCGCTGTACCCATCTCCAAGCCCTTGTCCAAACAAGCATTTAGTATCTCGTAAGGTATAACTGCACTCTCTGGATCTAACGGATTTAACATATACTCAGACTCGAATGCTCTAGATCCCATTGTTTCTTTCTCATCCATAAGCCTGTCATAAGTCCAATACTCTGGCCACCTAGGTGTCTCGTCTGGCAACAATGCAGGATGCCGTACTGTATTCCACATCTTGTTCTCCTCTACCCAATCTGTAGCGTCACCAACTCTCTTCTGTGTACCTATCAACAACATCTTAGCATCTGGAAGCCTCATAGGCATCACAACTCTACGAATGTAATGTATGACCTTCTCATCTGTTAAGTTAGGAAACTCTTGCAATATATCGTCCAAAATAATCATGTGTACGTGAGGCCCCTCAAGTGCCTTACCAATACTTGCACCATGCACCCTAGATCCGTTATTGAAATACTTAGCACCTTTACGCCATACTGCTCGCCTGTCATCAGTAGATCTAACGTAACCTTCAAGCCTCCAAGATCGTTTACAAAGTTCCTCGAACTGTTCTAACTTGTCCCATGCCTGTTCCAATGTAGCTGAAATATAAAGCGCTCTAAAGTTCTTAAAAGTCGCCATGTGGTAAGCAAGTACTGCAAGGCTCCAACTGGTCTTTAAATGGCCCCTAGCGCACATTATAGCTGTGTGTGTGCCTTTGTTAAACAACTCTTCCCACTCTCTGTGCATATCACCAAGAGGTACAAAGTCTGTAGGCTCCTGATCCATATAGCTCTGTAATATAGATTCTGCAAACTCTCCCATCGTAAGTGGTTTCTCAGAAGCTAAATCCAAAGCACTGGCAACTAACCTGGTTATGTCATTTTGATCTGCCTTGTACATTTTTTTTATCTACTTCCTTCTGATTTACAGTTACAACCATGTCTTTAACACCTTGCTCCTCATAGTATAACCAGTCTGCAATATCATACAAATTGTCACTTTCATAAACAACAACTCCTTGCCTAAAAATCCTTATCATAGCAACATATCCTCAGTAAACGGTGCTTCATTCGCACTCACAAACCTGACTTCCAAAGGATAAAGCAACGCTTTCTTCTTCAGACTTTCCATACTCTCTGTCTGATATACCTCGTAAACAATGCCTGTATCCGCATCTATAACATCTGCACGTAAACCACTCGGCTCAAATATCGCCTCAGTGTAAAACTCATGACCCCACTTCTTTAACAACATGCAGATCTCAAACTTTCTACTAACATGCTCTACTGTCTCATTAGGACTCCAACGTAATACGTTCCTGTGCCTATTTGACATGCGTAATAACCTGCTTACTTTATTTCTCTTTTTCTGTATACTCATATATCATCCTTGCTACTTTGTATGCGACTTGGGGGACGACTGCGTTTCCGAGTGTTTTAAGTCTGTCCACCCTATTGGGAACCCCATTAGCCACTCTACCCACATTGGGTTCAACGTCCCACCCTTTCCACCTTGAGGTTCTACTGCAAAATCCAACCTGTTGGATCTGTCGTGCGCCCGTTTGTGATTCTTTGACCATCCCTTGTAATCGCTTTGTGTTGGTGTTGGAAACGTCTCCATGTGACCTACTGCGTCTTTCAACTTTACGCCCCATGTCTCTCCTTTTTTGTTTTTCCTGCTGAAGCTCCCGTTTCGTAATTCTACGTTTTTTGCCAGTCCGCCTTCCGTGTCGCTTGCCTTTGGCGTTGGCCACATCTTTACCACCTCCTCCAGATACAACGGCACTGAGGTCCTCCCGATTGACTTTCGAAACTTTAAACTCTTCTCTAACGTCTCTTGTGTCCTTGATGGATTGCGGACTGTCGGTGTGGGCCACAATAAAGACCCTTTCCCTTCTGTGCGGCGCTCCAACGCCACCTGGTCCTCCCGCTGGGTACACGTCCCAGACTGCATCATACCCGCTCTCGGCCAAGTTCCTGAGTACTCCTGCAAACGCCCGTCCAGAGTTTGCTGAAAAGAGCCCTGTGACGTTTTCAGCCACAACCCATCTTGGTCTAATTTCGCAAATAAGCCTGTAGAACTCGTCCCACAACCACCTTTCATCATCAACTCCACCACGCTTTCCTGCAACGGAGACGGGCTGACAAGGGAATCCTCCGCATAAAATGTCAACTGGCTCGATTTCTGCACCTTTGACTTCGTAGATGTCTTTGTATTTTGGGACTCTAGGCCAATGTTTGTCAAGGATCTGTCTACAGTAGTCATCTATCTCAACCTGCCAAGCACATTCGAACCCCGCCATATCCATGCCAAGATCAATACCGCCAATACCACTAAACAAACTGCCATAACGTAACTCATTTCCGCCCACCAATCAGATCTCCTACTACTTTTGTATTACACTTTACACAGCCTAACGTAGGCCGTCCCTTTCTCTCAGGCGTGTAAAACACAGTCTTGTGCAACTGCCTGTGCTGTATCTCGTAAATCTCACCACAAAGGTGGCAACTAAAACGCCACTTCATGCGCCACCTATCGCTTGTAAACAGTGCTTGCACGTGATCATGGCCGCTCTGCGGCCCCGCATTTTTCGATACTCCTGCTCTGTACACTCATATCCACATAACGTCATTTTTGTTGTCTCACTTGCCGCATGTCGCTTCCTCATAACTTCTTTCTTAACATGTCCCTATACGATTCTACACCTAACCAAAACCCAACTATAAACGAAGCAAACATCAATAACAAAATAACAATACTACTCATATATCACCACTATCATATTTGCCATTATAACATATCGGACACCGATCATACACATCAGTCTCTACTACCTCTCCACAATCTGGACAATCAATAATTCCGCTACCATCTATAAAATCACATATATCCTCAATCATTGCGACACTCCTGACAAAAACTGCCATGTTCCTCTACATCCACTGGCGTAATAATCATACCACACGCCTTACACCTCCACATCTGACTCTCCTAACATATCTTTCAACATCTCCTTCATTAACAAAGTAAAGATATTCAAACCCGTCTCAAACGCCTCTAGCTCCTTATCTTTATACTCCATAACATTCTCATTACGGATCTTGATCGCATGCTCAATCAACTCATTCAACTGAACAACCCAAGCATGTAAACTATTTGACATCTTTCTCCTCGTATTGTCCCATTACCCATATATGCAGATCATCCATAGCCGCATGATAACCTGTCAAATAATCCTTCAAACTAGCATCACCCATAGGACCCCAATCCTTGTCATGTATATCATCAACCAAACCTGCCTTCTTGCGCTTCGCAAAATTTAACACCTCTACCTTACGTATCTTCATCTTAAGATCCTCATTGGTCCATACCCTACCGTACTTCTTACCGTAGTTCTGCGCCTCGTCCGCACTCATTCTTCACCTCTCAGTAGCTTAATGTAGCGCAACAAAAAATTCTGCCGTAGCATGTTGTCCTCTATTGTCTCATCTAACGCCTTCTTAATACATCCTGTAACATGCTCGATCAACTCCTCCTTCTCCTTCTCATTCTCTACCCATTGCTCCTGCATCTTAGTCAATGTAGCAAACTCGTGCGCCCTTATATCTGCACCATGTTTGTTTCGCATCCTCTCTAAAAACTCCTGGCGTACCTCCTCTACCTCGCCTATCATATTCTTCATATCCAACTTAGCATCAGCCATAGTCTCTGTCATAACCTCATGCTCCATAGTGCTACGCTCCTCATCCCAGCCATATTTCTTCACCCATCTGTCTACTGTAGTATGTGCCATAGGTGGATCATAAGATCCCTGCTTGTTAACCTCCTTAGCTACCTCCCTAGTAGTCAAACCCTTCAAATATAACTTAAACGCCGCCTGTCTGTCTGCAAGCGTATACTTGCGGTTCATCTTACCCTTAGCCATTCCTCTTACTCCTCTCTACGTGCATCCATATCGCATCCCATATCTCATCTGCAAATGTTGTCTCATTCTTCTTGCAGATCATATCTAGCTCATCCCAAAGCTCGTTCTTAGCATCATTCCTTCCTGGCGTAATCAAGTACGACTTTGGTTTTTCTTTATTCTTCGCCCAAGGCATAACTACACAGTGGCTTCCCGTATATATATCCTTCTCATAGCATATTTGATCCAAAAAAAAATTTAAGACAGAGGTAACCCCTCGTAGCGATTTTTGCTACAATTTATAGACAAAGGTAGTTTTAACACGTTGGGTGTACCCTTGACATAAGACCCCAGTATTGATTTATTTTTTTATTCCTGAAATCCTGCACTAGATTTTAATAAGGAATTTATTTTATTTTTATTTTTCTAGGTGTTGCGTTGTGTACTGCCAAATTATTTTTGTTGCTCACGTGCGATTAAATCTGTTTTGTATTGGTGCACAATGTACTATTATTTTTAGTAGGTCAGGAACTTTTTTTGTACTTGGGCAAGGGGGAAATTTAGAACTTAGGCAAGAAATTTAATTTATAGAAAGTCTATATATACTGTAC
>LUMT01000648.1_pt1 | contig 18152 bp, 20 predicted proteins | sample 729741 | NCBI WGS metagenome assembly LUMT01 (sample SAMN03860299, study PRJNA289734) | marine metagenome | biome: seawater column; feature: ocean; material: water; isolation source: Red Sea water column Station 192 - depth 50m | place: Saudi Arabia: Red Sea | collected 2011-10-15 | depth 50 m
GTACCATCATAGAGTGACTCATATATTTTGATATTAAATTTACTTCCTGAGTCTAAATTAATTTCTGAGTCATAAGATTTTTTTATAAACTTATCTTTATTTCTTCTATGAGAAATTAAATCCACTATCCTTCCTATTTTGATGCTATGTTTTTTTGAAAACTCAATAAGGTCAGGAATTCTTGCCATAGTGCCATCATCATTCATTATTTCGCAAATAACTCCCGCTGGCGTATACCCACTAAGCCTAGCTAAATCAACTGATGCTTCAGTGTGACCAGCTCTCATTAATACACCTCCGTCCCTCGCAACTAATGGAAATACATGTCCAGGGCTCATAATATCTTTTTTTGATTTATTTTGATCAATTGCAGTTTGGATTGTTACAGCTCGGTCTTGCGCAGAAATACCCGTTGTAACACCCTCTTTTGCCTCTATGGATATTGTAAATGCAGTAGTGTCGCGTGAATCATTATTTTGCGACATCAGAGGTAAATCAAGTTCCTTTACTCTATCCTCTGTTAGCGATAAACAAATCAAACCCCTGCCATGAATTGCCATAAAGTTTATTGCTTTATCGTCAACTTTTGCCGCAGGAATGATTAAATCTCCCTCATTTTCACGGTCTTCATCATCAACCATGATTACCATTTTACCAAGTTTTTGGTCTTCAATTATTTCTTCTATAGATGATATAAATTCATTATTCATAAGCAATATAGGTCAACGATTTTGCGTAACATATCTTGCAAGCATATCTACTTCAAGATTTATTCTATCGCCTACTTTTAATTTATTAAGATTGGTTTTTTTCCATGTGTAAGGAATTATATTAAGACAAATTTCACCTTTTTTAAAATTATTGATAGTAAGAGAAATACGAGCCACCAATTTTTATTGTCGATACTAATGAAGCAGTATCATCTACATGTCCAAAAACGAAATGCCCACTAATTTCATCTCCAACTCTAAGAGATTTCTCAATATTTACTAGATCGCCTATTTTTATATGATTAAAGTTTGTACAATTTACTGTCTCTTTTGAAACATCAAAGCTAAGTCTTGTTTTTTTAGATAATTTTTTTTTAGATGTAACAGTTAAACATACTCCATTACAGCAAACTGAACTTCCTTTTTTTACATCTTTAATGTTAAGATCAGTATCAAGTACAAGCCGATAGTCTTTAAGTTTTTTATACTCTTTAACAGTTCCAACATTTTCTATTATTCCCGAAAACATGAATTATTTTTTCCTATAAATGGATAATTGGTCATTATCAATTGATTTTGTACTAATTAACTCAAATTTTTTTAATTTTTTAATACTATCAATATCTAAATTTGAAATAGCATTAATACCTTTGTTTCCCATTATTTTGCTCGCCCTAAACCAAGCTATTTCATCAATTAGATTTTCATTCAATAGAGAAGCTGATAATTTTGAGCCTCCTTCAACCAACACTCTCATATACCCTAAATCAGATATTTTTCTTATGACAGTATTGATATCTAACACATTATTTACTTCTTTAATTTTTATATACTTTATATTCTTTGAATTTAAAATTTTTTTCTTTATTTTATCAGAATGAAAAATATATATTTTACGGTTTTTATTGCTAAATATTTTTAAATTATGCTTTAAATCTAGTTTTCTATCTAAAACAAATATATCAGGAGATCTTCCACTTAATCCTTCAAGTCTACAATCTAATATGGGGTTATCCTCTCTTATTGTGGCAGTTCCTACAAACAAACATTCGTTCAACGATCTTAATTTATGGCCAAACATTCTTGAAGTTGAATTAGTGATCCATTTACTTTCGTATAGATTTGTAGCAATCTTACCATCAGCTGTGGATGCAATTTTAAGTGTTATGAATGGCTTAAGATTTTTTATTGAATTAAAAAAAATATTATTTAATTCTTCTACTTTATCTCCAAAATTTTTAATAATAACGTTAATACCAGCTGATCTTAACTTTTTTACTGAATTATTATTAACTAGAGGATTTTTATCAACCTGAGAGATGATCACTTTTGCAAATTTGAGTTCTATAATTTTATCAACACAAGGAGGGGTTTTACCTTCATGCGAACATGGTTCTAGAGTGCAATACAAATGAGCACCTTTAATATCTTTTTTATTTTTAATTTGGTTTATTGCATGAATTTCGGCGTGAGGTACACCTTTAGGCTGTGTCCAGCCTCTTGAAAGAATTGTACCATTGTTAACAATTACTGCTCCTACCGGAGGGTTTGGATACGTTGTACCAATGGCCCTGATTGCCATTCTTTCAGCGATTCTAAAATAATTTTTTTCACTCAAATGCTAACCTAATCTTCAGTCGAAGAAATTACACCTAAGAACTCTTCAAAATCTTTTGCCTCACGAAAATTTTTATAGACTGATGCAAAACGAACATATGCAACAGAGTCAATGCTTTGCAATCCTTCCATAACAATTTCACCTATCACATCTGATGAAACTTCTGTTTCACCTAGACTCTCAACTCTTCGAACTATACCACTAATCATTCTATCAACTCTTTCATTGTCAACTGGTCTTTTTCTTAGAGCTATTTGCACTGATCTTTCTAGTTTATCACGATCAAATGGGACTTTCTTTCCTGATTTTTTAAGAACAGTCAGTTCCCTCAATTGTATACGTTCAAATGTTGTAAAGCGTGCACCACATGCAGAGCAAAACCTTCTTCTTCTTATAGCAGAATTGTCCTCCGTAGCTCGAGAGTCCTTAACTTGGGTATCATTATTTCCACAAAATGGACACTTCATATTGTCACCTAATTATAAATTGGAAATTGATTACAGAGATTTATCACTTTCTCTTTTACTATTTTTTCAACTTTACTATTATCATTTGGGTTTTGTTTTAATCCTGATAACGTTTCAAGGATTAAATTTCCAACAGTTTCAAATTCCTTTTCTTTAAAACCTCTTGTTGTAGCTGCAGGAGTCCCCAATCTGATTCCAGAAGTTATTTTTGGGGGTTTCGGGTCCTTTGGTATTCCGTTTTTATTACATGTAATATGAGCTTCCTCAAGACTTGTTGATGCCGCATCGCCTGTCAGGTCCATTGGGGTTAAATCAACTAATATTAGATGCGTGTCTGTACCTCCAGAAACAATTTTGAGACCACCATCTACTAGTGTTTGACTAAGAGTTTGAGCATTTTTAATAACTTGTTTTATATATTCTTTAAATTCTGGTTTTAGAGCTTCACCAAAGGCAACAGCTTTACCTGCTATTACATGCATTAGAGGTCCACCTTGATACCCTGGGAATACAGCTGAATTAAATTTTTTGCCTAAGTCTTTATTATTAGAAAGTATCATGCCACCTCTAGCACCTCTTATAGTTTTGTGAGTTGTCGAAGTAACAACATCTGCAAATTCTATAGGGTTAGGATACTCTTCAGCTGCAACTAATCCTGAAAAGTGAGCCATATCTACATGCAGATATGCTCCTACCAAGTCACAAATTTCACGAAATCTTTTGAAGTCTATAATTCTCGAGTAAGCACTTCCTCCTGCAATTATTATTTTAGGTTTATGTTCTTTTGCGAGCGTCTCAACTTCATCATAATTTATCAAACCTTCTTCATCCAAACCATACTGAACTGCATTAAACCATTTTCCTGACATGGATGGTGCTGACCCATGAGTTAAATGTCCACCAGCATCCAAGCTCATACCTAAAATTGTATCTCCTGGTTTTATTAGAGCTAACATAACCGCGCCATTAGCCTGCGCCCCTGAATGGGGCTGCACATTAGCATATTCTCATTTATAGAGTTTTTTTAGTCTCTGAATTGCAAGGTCCTCAGCAATATCAACAAATTCACAGCCTCCATAATAACGGGCAGCCGTATACCCTTCTGCATATTTATTTGTTAATACAGATCCTTGAGCTTCTAATACGGCTTTTGAAACTATATTTTCTGATGCAATTAACTCAATCTGATTTTGTTGTCTTGAAAGTTCTTTGTTTATTGCTTCATGAATTTCGTTATCGATTTCTTGAAGTGGAGATGAAAAAAAAGTCATATAATTATCCTATTTTATTTATTCTAACAGCGTGTCGGCTGCCTTCAAAGTCCGTATTTAAGAATGTTTCAACTAGACTTAAGGCTGTAGCTTCATCTATAACACGGGCGCCTAAAGTCAAAATATTTGCATCATTATGTTCCCTAGCTAATTTTGTAACCTCACTGTTATAACAAAGAGCAGCTCTAATCCCAGGTTTTTTATTTGCTGCCATTGCCATTCCCTGGCCAGTCCCACAAACTAATACGCCCTTATGAGCTTTTTCATTTAAAATATCATTTGTAACTTTTGAAGCGTAGTCAGGATAATCTACTGGATCTTTTTTATCTGGTCCTCTATCAATAACATCAACTCCACAATCTAAAAGGCGTTTAATTATTTGATCTTTTAGATCAAAACCTGCGTGGTCTGAAGCAATAGATACTTTAGTTTGTTCACTCATATAGGATATTATTAAACTAATTATACTAAATCTTGTATATAAAAAAATACAATAATTAATTCCAAAGAGACTTTTTTTGTAAGACTTTTTTTAAAGTTGTCGGTTTATCCGTCATTATACCATCAACATTTATATTTATTAGATCTATCATCTGTTTTTCATCATTAATTGTCCAAACATGTATTTTTTTTCCAAGACTATGAACATGCTCGACTAGATCACTAGTAACAATTCTAAAGCCCATATATGTCATAGGTATTTGAAGACATGGAATACTATTATCATAGATAGAAAAAAATCTATTAAGAAAAAATAATATGGTCTCACTCTTAGTCATGGATGAACATAGATTATCTTTAAACTCATTTCTCAAAATATCTATCTTAGTATTACTAAATGAACCAATACATATCCTGTCAATATTTTTCATAGATTTTAATTTATCTTTCAATAAGTATGCAGACTCTAAACTTTTTGGTTCAATATTAAAATTTATCTCAGGCCAAGAAGATAAGGCCTCGTCAAGTAATGGGATTGTATGTGTCTCAAAAATTTTTTTATTTTTTTGTATGCCTCACATCTGTTTCGATGTGCCGATATCCTAAATTAATTGAATTATTGAATGCATCTAAAGTATTTTCACAAAAATCATAGGAACCGCCACGATGTGCGAATGGAATAAAATTATAATTGTCTAAAAATTTAAAAGACATATATATACTGAATTATGTTACTTAATTTTATAACTATATTAGGCTTCAATTTTATCGTCATCACTATTTTGTGGATATCATCCCTTAAAACTAGAAGAGCAGATTTTATTGATATTTACTGGGGTCCTAGTTTCTTTTTTTCATTTCTGTTGGCTCTGGTAATAAATAATTCATTTTCTGTTACTGAAATAATATGCTTATTTCTAATAACAATATGGGGTTTTAGACTTGGTATCTATCTTTTAATTAGAAATGTTAATAAGACTGAGGATATTAGATATGTTAAAATTAGAGAAGCTAGAGGAGATATTGGTCTTTATTTAACAGCTTACTTAATCCAAATAATTTTAATTCCAATTATATCATTGCCCCTGATCAGCATTTTAGACACTAGTATTGATCTAAGTTTTGTCCATTGGGTAGGTATATTGATAGCACTTTCAGGAATTCTTATTGAAACGATAGCTGATATACAATTATCCAAATTTAAATTAGATCAAAATAATATAAATAAAGTTATGGATAAAGGGCTTTGGTATTATTCAAGACACCCTAATTATTTCGGGGATAGTCTATTTTGGTGGGGTATTACAATTTACTGTTTTGCATTATCCAACAATTTATTAATTTTTATTGCTCCAATAATAATGACTTACTTATTACTTAGGGTTTCTGGTGTGACTATGTTAGAAAATAGATTATCAAAAAAGAAGGATGGTTATACTGAGTATATAAACTCTACTAGCTCTTTTATAATATTGCCAAAGAAAAAATCTAAATGAGTATATCAGAACTTAAATATCCAAAAAATAGGTTGCGACGAACTCGTCAAGCTAAATGGATTAGAAACCTTACTCAAGAAAGTATGCTTAGTTCAAACGATTTAGTATGGCCAGTTTTTGTATGTGAAGGAAACAATATCAAAGATGAAATTCAATCAATGCCTAATGTTTATAGGTATTCGATAGACAATTTAAATGAGGTCTATGATATTGCTAGTGAGCATAAAATAAATCTTATAGCTGTATTTCCGTTCACGCCTCAGGAGCTAAAAACAAAATATGGAGATGAAGCACTAAATCCAGATAATTTAGTTTGTAGGTCTCTTGAAAAGCTTAAAAGTCATAAGTCTGACTTTGGTATTATGTGCGATGTTGCATTAGATCCATATACAGATCATGGCCATGATGGATTATTAAGCGATGAAGGTAAGATTCTAAACGACGAAACTAATGGTGTTTTAGTTAAACAATCTATCCTGCTTGCTGAACATGGTGCAGATATAATTGCCCCTTCAGATATGATGGATGGTAGGATTGGCATGATTAGAGACGAGTTAGAAAAAAATAAATTTGTGGATACTCTCATTTTGTCTTATGCAGCAAAATATTCATCAAGTATGTATGCGCCATTTAGAGATGCTGTTGGCTCATCCAAGAATTTAAAGACAGATAAAAAAACTTACCAGATGAATATATTGAATTCTGATGAAGCAATCAGGGAGGCATCAATGGACATAGCTGAAGGGGCAGATATGATAATGGTAAAGCCTGGAATTAGCTATTTGGACATCATATACAGAATTAAGAATGAACTTAAGTATCCCACATTTGCCTACCAAGTTTCAGGTGAGTACTCACTCATTAAATTCGGATCACAACAAGGTATAATTAACGAAGAAACTATGGTTATAGAACAATTGTCTTCATTCAAAAGAGCAGGAGCAGATGCAATAATTACTTATTATGCGCCTGAAGTTTCAAAATTTTTAAAACTAATTGATTAAACGTTTTATTAAACTTGATGTATCAAGTTTATTTCCGCCTAAATCTTGAATATCGCTATAGAATTTATCGACAATTTTAGTCACCTCTAAATTAATGCCATGTGTATCTGCTTCTGCAAATGCAATTGAAAGATCTTTTCTCATTAAATCAACTGCAAAACCAAAGTCGAATTCTCCCGCTACCATTGATTTAAAACGATTATCCATTTGCCATGATTGTGCAGCCCCTGATGAAATTACTTCCAATACATCATCAGGGTTTAAATCGGTCTGCTTCATAAAATAAATAGACTCTGATAAGCCTTGAACTAGTCCTGCAATACAAATTTGATTAATTATTTTCGTTAGCTGACCAGATCCTGAAGTACCCATATATTTTATTTTTTTTCCATATGATCCTAATATTTCAATACTTCTTTCATATGCCTTCTCTGAACCTCCAATCATTATACTTAATTGGCCTTTTTCCGCTCCCGCTTGTCCACCTGATATTGGGGCATCAAGGAAACTAACACCTAAATTTTCTAAGTTTTTTTCTACTTCTCTTACAATTCTTGGTGATACAGTTGAATGATCAATGAATATTGACTTTTCTTTAAGAGAGTTTAGGCACCCTTTATCTATTGAGGTTATTTCTTTTAAATCTTCATCGTTGCCTACACATGAAATAATAAAATCATATTTTTGATTAGTTTCTGATAATTTATCAATAACTTTCCCTTTATAATTTTTGATCCAGTTATCACATTTACTTTTTGTACGATTATAAATAGAAACATCATGTTTTTTTGATAGGTAGCCAGCCATTGGAGAGCCCATTTTCCCAATCCCTATAAAAAGAATGTTATACATTGAAAATATCCATCATTCTTTGCATAGAGCTTATGGTTACAAGCAAAGGCATCCTAAATAATCTTCCTCCAGGAAAATTTTTGTGTTTAATCTTTTCAAATGCCTCGAGCTCCTTTGTTTTTTCACTTACCATATTTTCTGCTAAAATCTTTCCAGCAATTCCAGTTAATGCAACTCCATGTCCTGAGAAGCCTTGAGCATAATAAATTTTATCATTCACCATCCCAATGTCAGGCACTCTATTCATTGTTAACGCTATTAATCCACCCCAGATATAGTCAATTTTTAATTCACTTAAATTTGGATACACTTTATTTAATTGCCTCTTGGTTCTTTTTTTTAATCCCTCTACAATCTTTAGTGAATAGCCTACTGCACCACCAAATATCATTCTCTTACTGTCAGATAATCTATAATAATTTAAATCAAAATTTGTATCACTAACGCAATAATCGTTTGGCAGTATTTCTCTCTGTAAATTTTGACTTAATGGCTCAGTACAGACAATATAAGTAGCACATGGCATTATTCTATTTTCAATACCTAAATTTAGACCTTTTATATAGGCGTTGCAACATACTGCTATTTTTTTAGCTTTTACCATCCCTCTATCTGTAAGAACCTCAACCGCATGACTTGTTTGATTAATCTTAGTAACCACAGATCTTTCATAGAGTTTTACATTTAATTTTTCTGCCGCTTTTACCAAACCCAATGCATATTTAATTGGATGTAAATGCCCCGCCCCTTTATCAAGGACACCCCCGTAGTAAAGTGATGAACCAATTTCTTTATCGACACTATTTTTGTCAAGGAGTTCTAAATTATTATAGTTGTATGTTTTTATTTTATACTCTCTATTTTCTTCATACTCTCTCAGTTTGGCCGCGCTAGTAGCGGCACTAATTCCCCCATTTTTTTTATCACATTCAATGCCAAATTCCCTTATTCTGTCATCAATTAAATCTACAGAAGCTTGAGATATATCCCAGATTTGCCTTGCAAGTTTAATTCCATATTTCTTCTCAATTACGTCTATACCCCATGATACGTCATTCCAGATTTGGCCTCCATTTCTGCCCGAAGCGCCCCATCCAAATAAATTTTGCTCAATTACAATTACCTTTAGTCCTTTTTTTGCAGCCTCAATAGCTGTTGATAGTCCTGAAAAGCCTCCGCCGACTACACAGATGTCACACTCATGATTATCAATTAGTTGATCATAAGGTTTCTTTAGGGTCTCTATATTTTGTGCATAGTAACTGTCTGGATAGTTTTCCATATAAAACTAAGATAGATATTAAATTTTGGAATGTAAACTTTTAGGTTCAATTTTACCAGCTTGAGCTCTTTTACCCAGCCATTTTTTTATTTCATTGGCCGCCAAAAGAGTTTTACCATTATTCTCATTTAAAATACCTTCCTTAGAGTCAAAGCAAATACCGCTCAAAGTTTTTCCACTTTTGAATTTCTGTAATGTCACCCCTCTTCCTTTTTGCATTAAAGGTATTTCTGAATGATCAAAAATTAGAAGTTTTACCGCTTTCTTTTCACCACTAAAAACGGCTATTAAGTCTCCTTTTTTTTGAAAACAGGAGATAGATTTTTCATTACCTTTTAAATTCATAACCCTTTTCCCCGATTTAGTAGACGCCATTAAATCTGAGGTATTTACAAAAAATCCCTTGCCTGCACTACTGGTAATTAGATATTCCTTCTCTTGCTCATAAGTAGTTGCAAATAAAATTTCTTCATTATCATTTTTATCTATCAATAGACTGACAGGATCGCCAAAACCTCTTCCTGCAGATATTTTGTTACAATTAATTGTATAAAATTTACCTAAAGTAGAAAAAAGCAGAAGTTTACTATTATTTTTTAATTTTATAATAAATTTCTCAGCATCTCCTTCTTTATACTTCACGTTTGTATAATCATCCTGATGTCCTTTTATGGTTTTTATCCATCCATTTTTTGAGAGTATCACTGTTACGGGATCTTTACTTTCAAATTCTTCAGTCGAGTAGTCAATTTCTTTATATTCTGTATTAACAACAGTTTTTCTATTTGTAGCATTTTCTTCTTTTGAAAATATTTCTAAACTTTTTGTGAATTCTAAATTTAATTCCTTTATTTGCTCTTTTTTTGATTTTAGTAGTTTGTTTAATTCTTTCTTGTATGTATTCAAATCTTCATTTTCTTTTTTAATTTCTTTTTCTTCTAATTTTTTTAATTGCCTTAGCCTCATTGCCAATATTGCTTCGGCTTGCCTCTTATTTATTCTAAATACACTAATCAACTTTTTCTCAGGATCTGCTTCTGTTCTAATAATTTTAATTACTTTGTTTAAATTTTTATAAACTATTAAAAAACCTTTGAGTATTTCAAGCCTATTCTCAGTTTGAATTAATCGATACTTTGTTCTTCTTTTTAAAACATTAAACCGATGGTCAATAAATGATTTTAAGCTCTCTTTAAGTGAAAATAATTTTGGCTCGAGTTTGTGATTGATTGCATTAAAATTGATGGCGTATCTAATTTCTAAATCTGAATTCTTACATAAGTCCTCAAAAATTACTTCAGCTTTAAAACTTCTATTTTTTGGAATGAGAACTATTCTGATGTCTTCTGCAGACTCATCTTGAATTGCCTCTAGGTAATTTGCTTTCTTATTATCAATAAGATCAGATATTTTTTCTATAATTCTGGCTTTATTTACTTGATAGGGAATTTCATAGACGATAATTTGATATTGACCTCTTCCAAGGTCTTCTTTTTTCCATCTTGCCCGAAGCCTTATTGTTCCCTTTCCTTTGACATAGGCATCTTTCAATGCATCATCACTATCAATGATTTCTCCTCCTGTTGGAAAATCTGGTCCTGGAATAAGCTTTAGTAATTGTGAGTTAGTATAATTTGGATTTTTTAATAATTTTGATAAAGCCTTAAACAATTCATTGATGTTATGGGGAGGAATATTTGTCGCCATTCCAACTGCAATTCCTGAACTTCCATTAGCTAGCAAATTTGGAAACGCTGATGGAAGAACTATTGGCTCGTGATCGATGCCATCATATGTATTAATATAATCAATAGTATCCTCTGATATATCTTTTAACATTAGCTCTGCTAACGCAGTCAATCTTGCCTCTGTATATCTCATTGCAGCTGCATTATCTCCATCAATGTTGCCAAAATTTCCTTGGCCATCAACTAACGGATACCTTGTTGAAAAATTCTGAGCTAATCTCACGAGTGCTTCATAAACAGACTGATCTCCGTGTGGGTGAAATTTACCAATTACATCGCCAACTATTCTTGCTGATTTCTTAAAACCAGAACTTGAGTTGAGCCTTAATTGAAACATTGCAAACAATAGCCTTCTATGAACCGGCTTTAGCCCATCACGAATATCTGGTAGCGCTCGATGAGTAATTGTTGAAAGTGCGTATGCTAGATACTTTTCTTCTAACGCGTCGGTGAAGTTAATGTTTTTGATTTTCATTTTATAATTGAAATTTTTAGATGATTCCTGCTTTTTGGGAAATTAAGATTATTTGGCTCATAAAATCTCTTACGAAAAAAATGCTCTGTCAGACTTAGTGCGTTCTCTAAATCCTCATTATTATATTCAGACGATCTATTGATTAAAAAGTTGGGTAGTTTAAATAGTTTATCTTTATAAGATCCTGCTCCTTCTATGGTTACAGCCCTTCCACTACTTGGCGAAACAAACTTTAAATTTTCTTTCTCAGATGTTACTGCGCATTCAGTTAAATCTAGGCCGTAACCGATATCTGACAGTAAATCAATTTCCCAAAAAATATAACTTTTGATCCAATCTTCTTTATTTTTACATATATCTTTTATTAGACTTAGTGACTTTTCATACATAAACGCATTTTGCTGTTTCTCTGCCATAGTAGATATAATTATTGAACAAATAGAATTTATGCCATGCAAATTTACTTTACGATTCAGTATATAAGATGACCACAATTTAATAGGTTCAACAGTATAATTACCCAAGTGGCTTTCTAAACGTCCAGACCAATTTAACATTACTTCATTTCCTGGCTCTATTACTGCACGTAAGTTTTTTGAATGTATTCCTCTAATTAATCCCTTATGCCTTCCATGGTCTTCTGTAAACGCATCTAAAATATAGGATGACTCATTATATTTTTTAAATCCTAATACAAATCCTGTTCCAGACCACCTCATATTTTCTTTTCTTTAGCCAGCTTTACAAATAAAAATAGGTGAATCTTTTTGTTTTCAAATCTTGCAATTTCTTTTCTTGAAGCTTGACCAATTTCTTTCAACATTGAACCTTTTTTTCCAACAAGTATATTCTTATGTGATTGTCTTTTAACTACAATCGATTGGTATATTTTGATTTGACTTGTAACCTTATTAATCTTTTCAGTTACGACATCACACTGATAAGGTATCTCTCTATGTATCTTATCTAGTATTTTTTCTCGTGTTACTTCTGAGTAAAATAGCTTCTTCTTAATCTGTATATTACTAGAAGGCTTGCTTTTTATTGAAGTTTTAATAGTAAATTTCTTTGAAAATTTTATGAGATTTGCAACTCCTTCACCTGTGAGACTTGAGATTGGAAATATTTCATTAAATATTTTTTCTTTTGAATAAAATTTAATTGCGCTAAGTACTTTATCTTTCTTAACTTTGTCTATTTTATTTAGTATTAGAAATACATGCTGTTTTTCAATTTTATTTTCTAGAGAGTTAATAATTCTTTTATATTCATTATTAATTCTTAAAGAAATATCTACGACAACGTAAATTAAATCTGAAGTCTCAATTTCTGCAAGTGGAGATGAAATGATATTATTATTAATTTTTTTTCTACTCGAAAAAAAGCCTGGAGTATCTTGGATAATAAATTCGTTTTCAGAGAATTTCTTATAGACCTTTTGATTAAATGTAGTTGACTGTTTTTTCCTTGAAACAAGTGATACCCGCTGTCCCATTATTTTATTAACAAGAGATGACTTTCCAGAATTTGTTGGTCCAATTAATACAATGTTTCCACTCTTCATTTAATAGAATTTATCTTATTTTTCTCTATGAAAGCAAGTGCAGCATTTTTTTCTGATTCTTTTATTGATGAAGAAGTTCCTATAGCTTTTTTATAATTCATAAATTCAACTTGAATTTTAAATTTAGGATTATGGTCAGGACCAGTTTTACTGATTGTTTTATAGTTAGGAAGGGTTTTATATTTTTTTAGAGTCCACTCTTGTAGCTTTGATTTTGCATCAATAATATCTTCAGCAATATTATCAAACTTTGTTTTCCATAATGCTAATATAACTTTTCTTACTTGAGTAAAACTAGAGTCTAAATATATTGCTCCCAACAATGCTTCACATGCATCAGATAGAATGCTTTTTTTATTGTTACCGCGTGATGATTTTTCAGTTTGTCCTAAAAGAATAAAATCTCCAAGGGATATTTTTTTTGCTATTTCATGGCAGGCATTTCTGTCTACCAGACTACTTAGCATTTTGTCGAGAGAACCCTCTTGTTTACCTGGTTTATCTATTAAAAGTTTTTCTGAAATTACTAATCCTAATATCAAATTTCATAAAATTTTGAACCTCCTTCAGTTGAAAAAAATATAATTTGTGCCTTACCTACTAATCTATCAAAATTTACAGAGCCCCAAAATCGGCTATCATTTGAATTATCTCTGTTATCACCTAGGAAAAAGTAACTGTCGTTAGGAACAATTATTTCATTAGTATTATCGCCAGGGGATCCGTCTATATAATTATAAATTTCATATGATTTTCCATTTGGTAAAGTTTCGATGAGAACTCTTGCTTTTACTACGCGTCCATTTTTTAAAATTTTCGTATCCTCTCTTAATTCTTTATATTTAGCGCTTTCACCATTAATGATTAATTTACCATCTTTAACTTTAATTATATCACCCGGCATACCTACTAATCTTTTAATATAGTCCAAATTAGTATGAGGCGGTTTAAATATTATAACATCTCCTCTTTCTGGATTTGTTGATAAAACTCGATCTGATATTGGCCCAAGACTAAATGGAAATGAATGTTTACTGTAGCCATAATCGTACTTTGAAGCAAATAACCGATCACCAATAAGTAAGTTTGGCTCCATCGAGGAAGAGGGAATAAAAAATGGTTGGAATAAAAAAGTTCTGATCAATAAAGCTATTAACAATGCATAAATCAATGTTAACAAATTTGATTTAAACCATGATTTACTAAGAAATTTATCGGTCATTAAATTAATTAATTGTTACAATTGCTTGAGCGTAAGGAAACTCATCAGTAATTGTTAAACTTATGTCTGGCTCCTTATCGTTCGCAATTTTTTTGAGTTGAAGTTGAGAATTTCCATGAAAAGTAATCGTAGGTTTTCCTGAGGGTAGATTGGTAACTTCTAAATCTCTCCAAAATACTCCATTTCTAAAACCTGTACCAAGAGCCTTTGCCGCAGCTTCCTTAGCTGCAAACCTTTTAGCATAACAAGCTGCACTTTCTTTTCTTCTTTCACATTTTTTTATCTCATTTTCTGTAAAAATTCTTTTTTTAAACCTATCTCCAAACTTTGAAAGCGTGTTTTCTATTCTGCGAATATCAATTAAATCTGATCCTAGGCCTATCACTGAATTTCCCTTCCTTTTTTAATCAGTTCTCTAAATTTACTTATTGATTTTTCTAGTCCAAGAAAAACTGACTCAGAAATGATAAAATGTCCAATGTTAAACTCTTTTACTTCCTTTATCTTAGATAGTTCCCCTACAGAATCGAATGTTATTCCGTGACCAAAATGTAATTCAAGTCCAATGCTATTACTAAAATCTGCTGCTTCTCTAATTCGTTCAAGTTCTGATGAAGCATCTTCCTTATAGTTTATTTTACGACAAAATTCTCCCGTATGAAGCTCGACAATATCTGCTCCAATCTCTTTGGCTATTTTGATTTGGTCTGTTGAAGCGTCTATGAACAAAGAGACCCTTATGTTATTTTTTTTTATCTTTTCAATTTTTGGTACGAGAATATTATGATTACTTCTTACATCTATTCCGCCTTCAGTGGTTATTTCTTCTCTTTTTTCTGGAACAATACAACATGCATTCGGACCTGCATTCACTGCTATGTTAACCATTTCATCGGTTGGTGCCATTTCAAAATTTAATGGAATGGAAATGTTCTCAATAATTTCATTAATATCATCGTCTCTTATATGACGCCTATCTTCTCTTAGATGCGTAGTTATGCCATCTGCTCCATATTCTTGGCACAAAAGAGCAGCTCTTAATGGGCTTGGATAGTTTTCTCCTCTGGCATTTCTAAGAGTTGCTACGTGATCAATATTTACACCAAGACGAGGTAGGGTCATTTATATTACTCTACTACCAGGTTTTGTTGCAGGTATTTTATTAAGATCGTCTGGGAGGTTGTTGGGATCATAAATTGGAATATCTAGTTTTAGGACTGATATTACATTGTGATCTTTAAATAATTTATGATTTGAACGATCAACGATTGCTGCGATGCCTAATAAATTAACACTTAGGGGTTTTAGTTTTTCTAAACATTCATTTGTTGATTTCCCTGTTGTAATTACATCCTCAACGAATAAGACGTTTGCATTTTCCTTAATATTAAAGCCTCTCCTCAATTCAAATTCGTTATCGACTCTCTCATAGAATATAAATTTAGATCCTAAAGATCTTGCAAGCTCATACCCTACGAGAAGACCTCCTAAAGCAGGAGAAATCACATAATCAATCTCGTCATCAATATTTTCGTGCACCCTGTACTTTAACTCTTCGCAGACCATCTCTCCATTTCGAGGGTCTTCAAATAACTTTGAACACTGGCAGTAAATTTTGGATCTTTTTCCCGATGAAAGTATAAAATGTCCATTCTGAATAGCTTCTACTTTTTCAAAAAAATCTTTTATTTCTTTTTCAGTCTTCATAAATTTATCAAAAGCCTACTTACAGAACTTACAATATCCACCTCTGAGAGAGTTTCTATAATCTTATCCAGATGATCAAGATTATGAACGTCAATAATAAAAATCATATCAAAATAATCATCGCCTTTTTCAGATATGTTAAGGTTAGTTATATTGCCACCTGCACTTCCAACAATGGTTGCTAATTTACCTAAAGATCCAGGTTCATTTTTAACTGAGACTTTTATTCTTGACGAAAAATACTGCTTTGGATCTACATCTTTCCATGAGGCAGTGATCCAATCTTCTTTTTTTGTTTCTTTATCTAGCTCCTTACATAAACTGGAGTGAATGATTACACCTGAATCTTCTGATGTAAGTCCCAAAATATTTTCATTGGGTAAAGGGAAACAGCACTCTGCATAATGAATTGCAATTCCAGGTTGGAAGTTACTTATCTCTAAAGGCATCTTATCGTTTGTGTCTCTTCTTCTGTATCGAGAAAAAAATGATAAAGTTGAACGGGGCTTAAGCTTTGATAATTGATGTGGCTTTATACTTCCTTTACCAATTGCAACAAGAAACTCCTCAGGACTTTTCCTATTAAAACTTTTTGCAAAATTACTAATTTCTGTGTTTGAAATATCTTCATTTCTACCTGTGACTTTGTGTAATATTTTTAACCCTAGACTTGTAAATTCATCTTTTTCTTGCTTTTTAAAAAATCTTTTTATCGATGACTGCGCCTTTGCAGTTGTAACAATATTTTCCCAAGTTTCAGATGGAGATGGTTTTTTTGATGTTAGTACTTCAATCTCATCTCCATTTTGAAGTTTTGTAAATAAGGGTCTAGGTTTTCCATTAATCTTACATCCAACACAACGATTTCCAATTTCAGAATGAAGGGCATAAGCAAAATCGATAGAGTTAGAATTTGCAGGCAAATGAATTAAGTCACCTTTCGGTGTAAAACAAAAAACTTGATCTTGAAACATTTCTAATTTTGTAGCTTCAAGTAAGTCCTCAGAGCTTCCACCGCTGTCCAATATTTCTACTAAATCTCTCAACCAAGTAACATTAACTGGATCTGAAGAAGAGTTATCTACTAAATTATAATTCTCTTTATAGCTCCAGTGTGCCGCTATACCCTTATCTGCTATAGTGTTCATTTCATTCGTTCGAATTTGAAGTTCAACTCTCTGCCTTTCAGGGCCGACAATCGTTGTATGAATTGACTGATAATTATTTATTTTTGGTGTCGATATATAATCCTTAAATGAGCCTGGTACAGCAGACCACCGGTTATGAATGATGCCCAATATACTATAACAATCTTCAATGCTATTAGTGATAATCCTATAAGCAAAAATATCTGACAATTGTCTAAAAGCAATTTGCTTGTTCTGCATTTTATTCCATACGGAGAAGATTTTTTTTTCACGTCCTATTATTTGACAATCAATTTCATTTTTTTCTAAAAGACTAAAGATCCTTGTCTTTATTTTATCAGTTAAATTAGATTTATCTTTCTTTAAATACTCAATTCTTGTCATCAATGAGGAATATGCAGATGGATTTAAAATTTGAAATGATAAATCTTCCAACTCGTCTTTGAATTCATGCATCCCCAATCTTCCAGCAAGGGGGGCATAAATTTCTAATGTTTCCGATGCAATACGTTGTCGTCTTTTTTCCTGTGGAATAAATTGAATCGTTCTCATGTTGTGTAAACGGTCAGCTAACTTTACTAACAAAACTCTGATATCCTTCGACATTGCTAAAATTAATTTTCTGAAATTTTCAGCCTGGAATTTATTTTCAGTATACGTTTCAATTTTTGACAGTTTTGTAACGCCGTTTACCAATTGAAGGACTTCTTTTCCAAATCTTTCTTCAATTTCATTTTCTGTAGCAAGAGTATCCTCAAGTGTGTCATGTAAAAGGCCCGTTATAATTGTGGAAGTATCTAATTTTAAGTTTAATAAAATATCTGCAACTGCAACTGGGTGAGATATATAAGGATCACCTGAATGCCTTTTTTGTGACTTGTGACACTCGACTGCAAAAGAATAAGCTTTTTCTATTAATTTAGAATCAAGATTCTTATCAATTGGTTTTGCAGGTTTATAGACTGTTGATTGTGCCATAATGCACTATTAATCATACATTATTTACTAAGTGAAGCTCAAAATAATTGACAATTTATAAAGTATTCAAGACTTTGTATAATTTATCTTCAATATGCAAGCTTTTATGAAGCTTCATAATTGATGATTTTTTTTCATAGTGGAGCCATCCAGGACAAATGTCCAATAA
>LUMT01000307.1_pt2 | contig 18116 bp, 15 predicted proteins | sample 729741 | NCBI WGS metagenome assembly LUMT01 (sample SAMN03860299, study PRJNA289734) | marine metagenome | biome: seawater column; feature: ocean; material: water; isolation source: Red Sea water column Station 192 - depth 50m | place: Saudi Arabia: Red Sea | collected 2011-10-15 | depth 50 m
TTTCATCGAAGTTGATGGAATGGACGACTTTGAAGACGAATCTGGTTATGCTAAGCCACTTACTCCGGAGTTTATACAGAAGGTGAACGATACCGTGTGCGAGGTGGCCAGAGATGCCGATGTAGTCATCACGACGGCTAGGATTTTTGGTAGGCCCGCACCAATCACAGTTCCGGCTTCTGCAATATCTACTTTCAAGCCGGGATCTGTTGTAGTAGACATGAATGCTGATGTCGGAGGGAACTGTGAGCTGACTAAGCGGGGTGAGGTATTCATCACGGAAAACGGCGTAACTATTGTTGGAACGACGAATCTCCCTGGAGAACTGTCAACTACTGCAAGTATGCTATATTCCAACAATATGGTCACGTTCCTGTCCACACTTGTCAGTCAAGAGTCAATCTCCATTGACCTCGATGACGCCATTCTAGTCGGTGCACCGGAAGGCGACGAGTTCTACGTTCCGGGAATGGGTGGGGTTCTATTGTGCCACCAGGGTGAGATTCACCACAAACAGAGCCGACTCATGGAGGTGGTTAAGTAATGCTCACAACCGCTACTCTGGTAGCTAGTATTACTGTATTCGTACTAGCAATATTCCTCGGTTTCGAGTTGATTAGCAAAGTCCCCCCTACTCTACATACGCCACTTATGTCTGGGGCCAATGCCATTTCTGGCATCACTATCGTAGGTGCGTTGATACTGTCGAATGTCGAATTCAACAATGGAAATCCAGGCAGTGCCTCCTGGTTGGCATTCATCGCTTTGGTCATGGCTACGATCAACGTAGTGGGAGGGTTCATGGTAACTAACAAGATGCTCGAGATGATTGCCGGAAAGAAGAGAGGTGGCAATTGATGGTCGACTCGGTTGTCTGGGACATAGGTTACCTCGTGTCGGCAGCCCTCTTCATTATTGGTATAAAGCGTCTTTCTAGTCCCAAGACTGCCCCCCAAGGTAACCGTCTTGGCGCTTATGGAATGCTTCTTGCAGTTCTTGTTACACTGGTAAAGATGTATACTGAGGGAATTATCGGATTCGAGTTGATAGCAGCCGGGCTAGTTCTTGGTACCATAATCGGATACATCATGGCGACTACGGTTGAGATGACTGAGATGCCAGAACTTGTCGCCCTATTCAACGGGTTCGGCGGGGGGGCATCTGCACTCGTGGGCCTTTCAGAAATACTCAAGCGACTACAGGAGGGGGATATTCCAGATGCAGGCGTAGAGCTTTACGCCACATGGATCGCAATAGGACTTTCCGGAATCGTAGGTTGGGTTACACTTACGGGAAGCCTCATGGCTATGGGGAAACTCAGGGGAGGCTTCTACATCCCTCTCACAAAAAAGGACGATAGAGGTCGGAGGAAATGGGTCAGTTTCCCTACTTGGGGCCCTCCATGGCTGAATTTTGTCAAGGGCGTGATTTTGATTGGTTGCGTTTCTCTGATTGGATTAACAATCCAAGAACCGGAGAATTACGACTACATCTATTCTGGGGGCGCGGACATGCCAGTTGTTGTAAGCCTTCTAAACTCAATGTCAGGAATTGCCGCAGCTTTCACTGGTTTTGTGATAGGAAACAATGTCCTGATTATTGCTGGCTCTATGGTGGGAGCAGCTGGACTAATCCTGACTTTCATTATGTGCAAAGCGATGAACAGAACCCTCACTGCGGTTCTTTTCAAGTCATTCGGAGGGAGTGCCCGTGAATCGGTTTCTAGAACTAAAGTTGGTAGCGACCCAGAGGAGGTAGCAATGGTTTGCGATGGCATAAGCAAGTGCGTAATTATCCCTGGCTACGGTATGGCGGTTAGCCAGGCACAGCATGCTGTCAAGGAGTTCGCCGACCTTCTGGAGTCCCAAGGTGTAGAGGTCTCGTATGGGATCCATCCAGTCGCAGGTAGAATGCCAGGACACATGAATGTGCTATTGGCCGAGGCAAGCGTCCCATACGAACAACTCATTGAGATGGACGACATCAACTCTGAACTCCCTGAAACTGACGTCGCTCTCGTTATAGGCGCAAATGATACAATTAATCCCGTGGCTCGTACAGATGAAGGGCCACTTGGAGGAATGCCAATCATCGATGCCGATAAGGCAAGAGTTGTTGTAATAATCAAGAGGAGTCTTTCCGTTGGATATGCAGGAGTTGACAATGACCTATTCTATGATGACAAGACAATGATGCTTTTCGGTGACGGCAAGAAGATGATGAATGAATTGAATTCCTCTATCAAGGAGTTATGAGGTCTACCTCCCCCAACCGTTATTTGACACCGACTGTGAGAAAGGAATGATGATATCATGCGTGTGAGCATCAATCGCGCCTTCATTTGCGTTATCGTAGTTGCTGCGGTATCAATTCCTGCTCTCGGAATGAGCAATGGTCCCGGGGCTTACAATTCCAACGATGAGTTGACCGTGAAGTACGGTTGCTCCTGTCATAACATAATGGTCACGGGTGTGCCCCTTATGTACGAACAATCCGAGAGTTACCAACTCACTATCAGGGTAGCAGACTCTCTTACACTATCGGGCGGTGAAGGAAATACACAAGCTGGCTTCCTGCTCTCTTCTGACTCAGTTGGTAACTTCACCTGGGAGGAAGACCAAGAGATTCGTTACGCAGAGGGCCCAGCCGATGATGTTTCACACTCTGACACGGATCTTGATGGATCATGGGTATTGACATGGACCGCTCCCGATGACGACGTGGGGATTGTTCAATTTTGGATAGCCGGAAATTCAGTAGATGGAGGGGGGATACCCGACGATATGGATTACTGGAACGTCCTGTCTTTCTCGATCAACCCACCCGGCACTATAACCACAGACGAGAGCGGATCAACCCTGGAAACCCGAACCATCTCTGTTGGTACCTATGACTCGCTATTCCTACTAGAAGTGTCAGAAGAGCAACTCGAGCAGGAACGTCAGGACGCAATATCCCAAAGGGTGTTCTCACAGGGTAATCTGTTCTACTGGACTAGCCTAACTGCACTTATCGTCGGGGCAGTCGTTCAAAAGGAGATTCTCGAACGCAGATATGATGATGGACCAGAATTCCTAGCAAGCGAACTCGCTTATCCCCAAGGTTTCCGTAGGGCGTTCGGCTGCTTGTTAACGTTCTACCTAGGCGTCAGATGGGCTAGTTCCGATAGCCCCATCATTTTCCAGGGTGTTGATTTCACAGACTTCGCCACCGGTACAGCGTTCCTGATTAGTGCATGGGCTGCTTATGGCGTGTATAGAACGGTTCTTGCAGCCAGAACCTTACCCGATGCGAAGGATGTATTGTGACAAGCGAATTAACAGACATCTCCCCTAACTGGGACATCCAAGACCACCTCAGAGAGCTTAATACAATAGCTAGAAGAACCTCATTTGCATTCATCATCATGTGCATCTTCTGGTCCTTCTCAATAGATAATATGTTGACTCACTGGATAAGTGCATTACCACTGGAAACTGGTCCCAACAACGAGAACATGTCCATCTACGGGCCGTACGAATGGCTACAGTTGAGGTGGGCTGCTGTGATTCTCCTTGGATTGTTATCACTAATGCCATTGATCTCAATACAGGCATATTGGTTCGCTAGGCCGGGACTATACCCATCAGAGCGCAATTGGCTGATATCGGTACTTATCCTCACGACAACGATCATCCCAATCATCATTTTCTTAATGTGGTATCAGGGCTTACCAAACCTGTTTGAGTTATCTGAAGCATCTGGCAGGCCCGATGGCGTACTTGTTAGATATGACGCCTCCTCTATCTTCTCCTTTGGTATGTCACTTTCATGGATACTCGTAATCTGGTCAGTGACAACGATTTCTCTTTCTCTAACGAGAATATATGGCATGATAAAAAACGGTGAAATAAGGTTTAGAAAGCGGCTACTGGCAATTTCAACAGGTGTGATAATTCTTTCTTTGCCCATCGAGTTTGATGGACTGAAGATCATAATTGCAATATTTTCAGCGATATTGTCAGATTTCGTATCAAACTCCTTGCCGGTTAGAATCATCAGTTAATTGAGCAAAAAAGGCCGAATCAACGAGATAACATCTGAGGATTGAGTTGAAATCATTAGTTACCGGCCAGAGGGTGTGAGCAGAATCACACCAAGTAGTATTTTTCGAATTCTCTCTGTCACAATGCTATTGTTATCATCTTCGCTCGTATACATAAATTCTGAATCGGTCAATGAAGCAGTATCATCCACCGTCGAAACGAGAAATACTGATGAGAATCCATTAGTCGGACTTGCAGAAGAAGAATTCTGGCCGGTATTAAGAGTCAGCTTCCCCGCGAAGCCCTTCCCTAATTCTCAACTTGGACATCTATTTGAAGGCGATAATTCAGCACAACAATACATCTCTGAGATCAGCGGCGGTGATTCTCAATTAACGACGACTATAGTAGGAGATACTTGGGCATCCCCGTACGCGGAGTCTCACTGGGGGACCGATTCCGATACAGAAAGAGACACTGGAGCAGACTCAGGAGGCGTTAGAGAATTAGCAAGGGAAGCGATAATTAGTACATTTTCGGAGCCTAATTGGGGTCAGAAGCACGACATCTCTCAATGGGATTTAGATGGAGATTTCATTATTGACAGGCTACTCATTCTACATTCCGGACAGCCACAAGAGGAGGGAGGACCGTCGACGAGCATTTGGAGCCACTTCTCATACTTCTATGAGCCTGTTAAGGTCGGAGAGTATACATTCGAACACTACACGATGGCTTCTGTACATGGGGGCCTCGGCGTATTAGTCCATGAGATTTTACATCAGATGGGTGCCATAGATTTGTACGATGTTCATAGTGATTCACCTACGAGAAACTGGCACGGACTAGGTGATTGGGACGTGATGGCCAGTGGAAATTGGGTAGATGATGGCTCCATGCCAACACTACCTTCTTCTTCCACACTCCAGCTAATTGGTGCCATAGATCCAATTGAGCCTAATTTAATCTCTGATGCAAGCTTCTCCCTAGAACCACTGTCTAATGGCGGCAACCCACTCAGGATTGAGATAGCCCCGCAAGAGTATATCTGGGTTACACTCCGGTCGAATACTGGCTTCGACAAAGGGTTGCCCGGGCACGGCATACTGGTAGAGCAACAGGATCTTAATTTGGGAGATGTAACCTCGAACCTAGTGAATACCGACCCGACAAAACCATGGGTTAAGATTGTTGAAGCCGACGGGGATGACGCTCTGTTGAGGGCTAGAGACTATGGTTCAGCAGGGGATGTTTTCGATGTTGGTGATAGGTTCGGTCATACCGGAAAGAAGATTTGGGACAATCACGGGAGGCTTGTTCAATGGACAGTCAATATCATAGATATTAGTGAGAGTTCTGCAGTCATCGAATTCGATTTCGTTGGTGATGCGAACTCTACACTAACCTTGCCTCGAAACCCTATCGTGATTCTAAATGATGAACCCATCATTGCGGATTTGTTTTCGACCGAGAAATGTACTGTGGAAGTTGATATCTCATCAACAGGCGGCGTTATCATCCCTTCTCACAATGGTAACTCTACAAGGATTCAGCTAATCGAAATAACAAACTCTTCTTCTTCCAAGGGGACAATTGAAGGAACTATCGGTTGCCAAAATCGACCAAAGAACACAGTTTCTATAGATTGGATAGTGGTAAACCATAGGCTATCAACAGATGAAATCGAAGCAACCGTACCTTGGGACTCAGAATCTACTATTGCTCTATATCCCGATTCACTCGGTTCAGGCCCCAGAACATACAGCAGCATTACGATCGAAGGGGCCGCTGGAAGAATTGCTGAACCACTAACAAAAGGAACCTTCGCCCCCGGGGACGCAATTGAATTGCGAATTACCCCTGATGGACTTTTGGAGCCGAGGATGATTGCAAAAGGAGAGCTTGTGATTATAGACTTGGATAATATAGAGCAAAGAGTTCCTTTTCAATTGACTGCCGAAGGAAATCTGCCTTTCGGACCATTGAACTGGCTGGCAATTCCCTCCAATGCAATCTCCACAGTTCTCATCCTGATGGCAATATCCATAGCAACCGGAAACAGGAAGAACAAACAAAATTAGTGCCTAATAGGATTACTCCATCTTGAATCTGAGGGTGGCCTGGATATTTGCAGGTATCTCCACCCGTTTTCATCATCGTTTATTGGGTAAAGCCAATCCTTGTTTACCCCTGAGGCCAACCTCGATGAGAGACAGGCCTCAGCCCAGTTCTTCGGATTATCTAATGATGGGTCTACCACTAGCCAAGGAGCGTGTCCTTCCCCTACAATTGAGGGGTAGCATCTCCACTTCGTCCCGTACTTGAAACCAGACCTAGTGTTCAGACCTCTTTTCCAGAGATCTAGAACAATACTAGAAGATACCGACATACTCTCTGTTGCCTGATTTGTTACGGATTGTACAACTTCGTATTCGATATTTTCGAGCTGCCTGCCCCCATGTAATGGCAATCCAATAGCATCGAATGCCCAATCATCGTCGTGAACAATGAATACTCCATTTTCTCCTAAATCTATTGATATATTAATTGAAGTTCAAGAAACAAATACTGGTGCTGCTTCTTTTGGTATTGGTTATTCTTCATTAAATAATACAACATTAACTTTTGAATTTTTTCATTGACTACAGACTTTTCCTCATCCACGACAAGAACCTCTGAGATCCTATCCTTCGAACATACCTCATTTGACCAATGAAGTAATGACTCTAACGAGTGAGATAAATCAGAATTACCACTCAATAATTCACTCGAATTGAACCAAATAACTTCTGAGTCCGGTTTGTGTTTAGAAGGATGCTTATCTGACGCCCATCTTATACCCCATGAATTAGAATCATCTATGCCCAATTTAGAGAAGTTATGCTGGAGTACAACTTTGTTACCCGGAACTCTTAATGCTTCTAGAATCGCGTATTCTTGTATTAGTGCCGGGTCATTCATTAGTCTTTCATTCACCCATTCCAACATGGCATTATCGTCTGGAATAGATGGAAAAGAAACTCCTCTGTGATTCCTTGAGAACATGACTTCTATATCAGAAAGCGCTAATCCACCTCCATCGATAAGTGCCCCTATGGCCGATTTCTCCCATAATCTGCTATATGCTGGACCATCAAAAACCCACCATTTCCCGGTCCACTCCATGTACGGACGGGGACGCTATCAAATTAGACGCTATCCCCAAATATCATCCGTGGGAACTCTGTGGGTACAATGTGACCGATGACACTGACGAAAGAAGACAGGAAAGCCTCAAGACATTGCGAAATCTCTTGAAATCAATAGATGGCCAAAAAGTGACACTTATTGGTGACACAATGCTAGATAGATACCATCACGGTTTTGCAAATAATTTGAACTCTACAGCCCCAGTTCCCGTACTAAAAATAACACATTCGGAGGAGTCACCGGGCGCATCTGCACATATTGCCATAGGACTCTCCTCATTTGGAATGAAGGTCTCATTCCATACTGCGTTAGGCGATGATTCTGAAGGAGAGTCAATAATTTCTACACTAAAAGAATTCAATATTTCGACGGATAAGGTAAGTATCATTCCTTCAAGGGAGACTCTTACTAAGATTCGATTCTTTGGCAGCAGAGAGAGCCTTCTCGATAGAGGGCAAATACTTCTTCAGGCGGATCGAGGTACTAACGAACCCGTAGGTGATGCAATCTCTTCTCAGCTCGCCTCTTCTGCAATAGAAGATTTAGAGGATAGTTGTGCCTTGGTTATTTCTGACTACGACAAGGGAGTCGTTACTATCGAAGAATCTCTTAACTTAATTTCCAGAGCTAATAAGATCGGGATTCCAGTGATAGTAGATCCCAAATTAACAGGCCTGGAAAAGAGCCGCGGCGCATCGGTTGTGATTTTTGAGAAGAGGGGCATGTCACTTTTAGCACGCCGAATCGGATTAGACATAGAGGAAGCGGCCCAGAAAATGTTGATTGAGTATTCATGGGAAGGAATTCTTGTACTGGGAGGGATTAATGGCGTCCAGTTGTACCAGCGTGATTCTGAATCGATCCTAATACCATGCATGGCACCTGCTGCAGAACAACAGATTGGAATGCATGATGCAGCCGCAACATCTCTTGCAGCAGCTCTGGGGTCAGGCCTATCCCTCTATGATGCGGCATTGCTGGCATCGGCAGCATGCGAATGCGTCCTCTCGGCTAGGACGGCAAAGGAGTATATTGATCGAGATACACTAGGACTATGGCTCGATGAACTTTCATGGCAAATGAGGATATCCGACAGATAGAAACATGATTGCATGAGATTGAATAGAGTTGCATAACGCGGGCGGCATGAGAGCCATGCCAAATTCATGCAATCGAGGCTCGGTCGTCTTATCCATTCTGTTACTTGCTTCGAGTATACCGGCATTAAGTTCCCAGGCAGAGAATGACTTTCCCGCTACACTTAGCATCGATGTGGAAGACGGTACCGTAATTGATGATGAATTCATATTCAACGCCCTATTTATGGATGAATTGGAACCCCATACCGCAAGTTGGGAGTTGTTAGACTCTACTTCAACCAGGCACTACGTCTCGGTATCTGAATTTCAGCAAGGCGTAACTTCTGGCCCAGTAACTGAATGGACATTCGATATCGCCATTTCCCCAGATACAATAGGCTCATGCTCATGCATCCTGGTCGTCAGCGTAATTGACTCAAAGGGGACCCATCTTGTAGAGTCTGCAAGCATTTTCATTCGAATACCTGGTGTTACCGATGAGTCGTTTCCTCCAACCCTACATATTCTTAGAACTGGATTGGAATATTGGTATAGTGAATCATATATCATAGACGCGTTATCCTCAACTTTAGATGGCACTTTACCAGCATTCACAGCAATAATACGACCTTCAAGTACAATAAAATGCACTTATGGTGGTTTTGAGGAGGAAGATTCACTTTACGCGGTTAATTACAACTCGACTCCCCACCCGAGCGTATCCAAAACCACGTGGGACGGAGATACTCTAAGTTTCGAGATCGACCTGGTAGATTTCGATAATGGATGGCACGACATTATTATATTCGCCCAATCCGAATTTGGAGATTCAACGTATTCCCACGATTGCATCAGTATTAAGATCGATAACGCCCCTCCAAGTGTGATATTGAATATTCCCGAAGTCCTACCCGAAGGTACGGACACGGTAAACCTAGATGCCTCATCGACCTTCGACGAATACTGGGGAATACAGGGACTAACATACACCTGGTCAATTAAGAAGACTGGAGGCTCAGGTGAAGAAATAAATCAGGTTTTCAGTGGTCTAAATTACCGGTCAATCGAACTCGATCTAGTCAGTTCAGGAGTTTACGACATTACACTATCTGTATCTGATAATGCGGGTAATATCGGCCAATCGACTACTACGCTGGAAATTCTCAACATGGCACCAACGGCACGCCTAACTATCGATGGTGAGGATTATTTCGATAATGATCAGGTTACTCTATATCCAGACTCTTCTATATATGTCGATGCTTCGTCTTCCTTTGATACCTCGAACGATATAGATGGACTCAGATATGTTTGGAGAGTTGACAATGTCCCGACCTATGAGGGGTCTTCTAGAACTATAGCATGGCCCGATGGAGTGGATGAGGATAGTTTCGTCCTATCGATTGAAGTAATTGACGACGACTCTGCGTCATCTATGATTTCGGTTGTCGTAGTGAATGACAGTGAATCCGGTAGTCCTCCCCTTTCAATACTAATACTGATTATTTCTGGTATTTTTTTATCATATTCTCTATTCAGACGATCAAATTCAGATGATTCAGATATTCCTAAGTGGAACTAATCCTGAAAAGACCAAAAGGCAGTATTTACAGGGATTCGTATGAGTTTACATTTCGATAGGGAAGAGTACCTCAGTCGACAGGAATCAGTATTCTCTAAATTACCCAAGTCGAGCTTAGCAATCATACCCACAAATGATCGAAAAATACGTTCTAATGATGTTGCGTATCCATTCAGACCCAATTCATACATGCTATATCTTTGCGGTTGGGAAGAAGATGAGGGCGTATTGCTAGCAACGAACTCATCCGGAGAGTGGGTAACAACACTGTTTGTACCAGAGAGAGATACAACCAAGGAAATATGGGAAGGGATACGTACAGGTGTCGATGGTGCGAAGTCATGGCCAGTTGACCAAACCGATTCATTACAAAGGCTAGATTCCTGCATCGAAGAATTGGTTTCTGATAGGATTGGAGTTTTTACAATTCCTGGCATATCCTCTTCAATAGACATATTGCTGGATGAGAAAACCGAGGTCAATGACTTACGCCCCTATATTGACACAATTAGAAGGGTCAAATCAGCAAGTGAAATACAATACATGCAAGAGGCCGCATCCATCGCGTCCTCCGCACATGAGAAGGCGATGCGCAATTCTCGACCCGGCATGGGGGAATGGGAGATTCAGGCCATGGTCGAAGGACACTTCATGTCGTCACAGAGCCAATGGAGCTTCCCATCAATAGTAGGCGGGGGAGATAATGCAACTGTACTCCATTACAAGGATAACAACCAAGTGATAGGCTCCGGGGACCTTGTACTGGTAGATGCAGGATGTGAAGTCAGCGGATATGCGTCAGATATTACTAGAACATGGCCAGTAAATGGGAGGTTTTCCCAACCCCAAAGGGAGATTTACAACCTTGTTCTAAAAGCTGAGCTGGCAGGTATAGAGGCTTGTCAACCGGGAATGCCATGGGTTTCCATGCATGAGGCAGTATGTGTGACCATAGCAGAGGGACTGATAGAACTTGGAGTACTAAACTGCACTCTAGAAGATGCACTGGGAAGAGTAGCGGGAAAACCCGGTGTCTTCGAGGGCCAAATACGAAATTTCTTCATGCACGGTACAGGACATTTTCTAGGATTGGACGTCCATGACGTCGGAGGAGGCCGCCAAGGCGACCCTAACTCCTCTTTCCTCCTAGAGCCAGGGATGGTGTTGACGATTGAACCGGGCCTGTACTTCGGATCTTGGAGAAATGATATATTAATTCCAGAAAGATACGCAGGTATAGGAATTAGAATAGAGGATGATGTTTTAGTAACAGAACAAGGACCTTTTGTATTATCATCATCGTGTCCGAAGATGTTAGACGAAATTGAGCAGATAGTAGGGAGGGGGGAACATAACTGACTGGCAAACTATTCTAGAGATTCAGCTTGCTGCAAACCCCCCTCCCCTAACTGCTGAAGACGCGGAGAAAATATACCTTGAAGCGCCACTGAGTGAACTAATGTATGCTGCTTCAGAGAGGAGAAAGTCGCAAGTGCCTGGAAATATCGTTACATTTATGATTGATAGAAACATAAATTACACTAATATTTGCACAATCAACTGTAATTTCTGCTCCTTCTACCGTTCGCCCGGTCATGAGGAGGGATATGCCCAGACCCTCGACCAGATTAGCGCTAGAATAGAAGAGCTAGAAGAGCTAGGCGGTTCGAGAATCCTGATGCAAGGGGGCGTTAACCCCTCACTAGACTTCGAATGGTACACTGAGTTACTATCAGAACTGTCTAAGAGGCATCCTTCGATAGCTTTGGACTGTTTCTCCCCCATTGAGATTGAGGGAATATCTGAAGTCTCTGGCCTGTCCACCATTGAGGTCCTATCGAGATTTCGCGAATCCGGTATGCATGGCCTTCCGGGAGGAGGCGCCGAAATGCTTGTTGATAGCGTTAGAAGTGGTGTTTCACCGAAGAAAGGGTCCTCTGAGAATTGGATCAGGGTGATGGGGGAGGCTCAATCTCTTGGTCTAACAACCTCTGCAACCAACGTCTTCGGCTTCGGCGAGAGTATCAAAGATAGGGTTGAGCACATGAAAAAGATCAGAGCATTACAGGAGAACTCATTGTCAGATGGCTACCTTGGATTTACTTCATTTATTTCCTGGCCAGTAATGCTCGAGAACAATGCTTTCGGAAAAATTGGGATAAGGAGGGGTGCGACAAACCTGGGTGCAGGCTCGGTGGAATATCTCAGGCATGTTTCTGTATCTAGGCTTTTCATGAATAATATTGACCACATTCAAGCTTCCTGGCCTACCATGGGATTGAATGTGGCTCAAATCGCTTTGACGGCAGGTGCCGATGACATAGGATCAACTATGATGGAAGAGAATGTAGTCTCGGCATCTGGAACCACCAAGACGATGGCTACTATTTCCGAATTGAAACAATCCATACTAAGTTGTGGCTTCACACCGGCTAGAAGGGATTCAGATTACAATATTCTGGAAATTCCAGAAGAGGACGAGGTTCGATTAGAGGTCTGATAGTTCTGCTCTACCACTAATCACCGGAGCCCTGAGAATTTGTGTCGGCTCTTCGGATTGTGGCATGATTATTGGCAAAACCCAGAAAATCCTCCTACCATTGGATTCAAGAAATTCCAAAATAACCTCCCAATGGATAGCAACTAGTGACGAATATACGCTACCCGGCCACTGATCTGATGGCATTTTCAGTGTGAATTTTGCTGTAGAATCTGAGGTTTGCGTCCAATCGCCTTTTTCCATTATCCTGAGGGGCTCTAGAATCACTGATTTCTTCGAAGATAGCTGCATTGGAATGGACTCTCCTACACCTGTTCCAGTTTCATCTCCGGAGGCCAGCCTTTTCTCGGGTAGCATGGTTGACATTCCAGGAGCAGGCTGTCCACCTTCGCGTCTACCCAATGTCGATAATACCGAACTCCTCTCCGGCATAGCTACACCGACTTGGACTCTAGACCTAACTAACTGCAGATCATTGTCTCTTTTTCGAACTTCGATATCTATTGCGCCCCTTTCAACACTTATCCTGAGTTCTGGTTCCTCGTATGGACTATCTGCGATTTCCTTCTGCCTATTGAAATCTCTGAAGTTTGCGATGGTTCTGAATAAAAGTGGTAAGATGAACAGTGGGAAGGTGTAGAATAGCAACCTAGGATAGTCCAATGGACCAATGGAAATTGAGCCTGCGATAGTTTCACCAATTATTCCCTGCTCGACTAATCCTGGCTCTATAGCATGAACAAACAATGAGAGTATTAGTAATGATACTGTTGGGATGATTAACTTTCTAGAGATATTGTGAAGCTTGTCTGGTCTGATAAACCAACCTACCCTTGTATCAGTCAAGAAACGTGGAGGAGAGTCTGTGATTTCACACTCTAAATTTAGCAACTCGGATTCCCCTTTCTCCTGCTCCCTCCACTGAACGAACCAGTCATCTTCTGAACCGATTGTGAAACTCGTCACACTCATGTCAAAACTATCGATTGTAGCCATAGAAATTGGTATGTTTGTAGGATCCACGTGTTCCAGTTCAAATGGGGGGTACCTAATGCTCTGTACGTACTTATCCATGTTATCCCCACAACACGGCTTTGGCGGCTCTACCTGCAAGCCTTCTGAATTCCGGTACTTCTCTGAGCATCTTGATTCCTAGTGGTATCGGATTCTCAATGTCCCCGAATTCATTTATCAAATCAGTAACCTCGGGCCTCGCCCAAACATCGAATATCTTCTCAAGCTCGTAATCACTCATTTCGGTCAAAAACGCATCCCTTAATGCTCTCTTCTTCCTCTGATTCCTAGCCATCTCCTTTAATAATGAAGATATTGATTTCATTGTGCCTCGGCTTAGTTCGTTATTCTCCATGCATTTGCTAAGTCTGGGCACTAGTAGGTCTACTTGTTTGAATCCAGGGCCTATGCCGCCCCCCGTTGTTGGTTTACACACCCCAGCAGAGTCTCCGAAAAGTGCCACCCTCTCGATTAGCGGCTTTCTAACAACGCCGCTAGGAACCGGCCCGCAAAATCTGGCCACTTCAGAACATTGCTCGAACCTAGAATTGATTTTCTGATCTTGCAACAACTGGTCCAGATACTGCTCGCTGGATAGGCCATTCATCAACTCGGACTTTGTCCATGTACCTACCCTAGTAGTATCTCCAGTGGGTATCGCCCAACTGAAGAATCCAGGTGCAATATTCTTTCCAGTGTACATGTCTAACATCCCTGAATCTCCATTGTATCCTGTTACTTCAATCTGGAAACCAATCATGGTTTCACGTGGATTACCCATACGGAAATTTCTACGGACCCATGAGTGTGCACCATCGGCACCACATAGTAGCTTGCAGTGAACAGTTTCGTCACCATTTGGACCATCCATCTTTACTTCTACGAATTCATCGAAAACTACTGCTGAATACGGCTTTGATGACAGGAGGAGTTCTGTTCCGGTTGCTATTGATTGCATTACAACGGCTTCGTCGAAGAGTTTCCTACAGACAGAGAAAGTTCGTGGAACTCCCGGATCGCCTATCGTAACTCTTGTACCTGTCGGACTATGGATGTTAGCACCCCAGATTGAGGTTAGAATTGTATTCTCCAAACCTATCGTCTTCATTGAAGCGGGATTCACCAATCCGGCACATTGGAACGGCCTTCCAATTTGTTCATGTTCCTCGATCATGAGTACGCTGTTTCCGTGTTCATTGAACCTCCGTGAAAGATAACCGCCAATTGGCCCTGCACCAACCACAACAACATCGAACTCACGAATCATATTATCCCCATAGGGTACTATTTTTTGCTTCTACGCTTGGAATTTATTGTTTTCTTAAGATTTCCAATCAGAATGCTCGCATCAGATTTGGTGATTGTTTCTATTGATTCCGTTCTCACTGCCTCGAGAGCTTGCTCAATTGGCATCTCTAGTTTTTCTACCATAGAAATTATTGCAGCTACTTGCCTTTCTGTCGCAGGACTATTTCTGTCCATGTTTAATAGCCTATCAATCAATTCACTGGCACTGCCATCTTTCCCACCGGAAAGCTCGGAAAGGTCCGATAATCCCATCTCGCGCAGAATAACATCCAATTCTAGACCCAATCTATCTGAGACTCTAATGATTAACGCTATCTGCTTTTCACTCGGTGCGATGTTTGTCTTCCTTTCTTCGCTGATATCATCAAGAATATTCTTCACATCATCCCCAGAAAGTTGCATGAGTGTTTTACTTCCTAAAATCTCGGAAACTTCCACCTCAGACATATTTGCCATTATTCTTTGAAGATATTCCATCTGTTTCAGTGTGGGCTTCTGTTTCCTCTTTTCCAATGCAAGCAGGTGAATCTTACGGAAAAGTTGTTCAAATTCGGTCCACTTTGAGTGGGCATCGGCTAAGCCGTCTTCAATAGAATCCAAGTCTGCTTCCATAATTGCTGTAAAATCTGCGGAGAATAATTCTACATCTGGTTGGTTGTAATGCGGAGCAACGTCCAGCCACAAGGTTCTGCCGTTCTTTGTCGGAATCAGAGAACTTCCGTCTTTTTCGATATAACGCTTCAATTCGAGGTTTTTTACCATAGAAACATATGTAGATGGTCGTCCAATACCACTCTTCTTCATTTCTTGTATAATCGAGCTTTCGGTGAATCTCCTTGGTGGTTTAGTGAAATCCACAGTTATTTCAGCCTCTGAATCAATATTCCAAGATCCTCCTGTGGAAAAACCGATTTCGGGTGGGGTTGTTTGGACCTCACCGATGGACCAAGAGAATACATTTTCCCATCCGTCGTGCGTCCTCCATGAGGCAGTTCCAGTGATTGGTACCTCCACCCCATCACATGAAAATTTCAGTGTCCTCCTTTCTCTAACGGAATTGGACATTTGGCTAGCTGCAAACCTTGACCAAATCAGTTGATACAATTTCTTTTCATCTATGTCCTTTCCAGCCCTTTCAATCGTTGGATCACTCGGTCTAATTGCTTCATGAGCGTCCTGAACATTGCTGGTCCTCTTCCCCGACTCACCCACTCCTTGGCCCAGATATTTCTCTCCTAGCTTACTGGAGATATGGTCTCTTATACTCTCTCTGGCCTTTAAATTAGTTCTAGTTGAATCTGTGCGAATATAGGTTATGTGCCCTGCATTGTACAGCGATGATGCGACACCACTGGTCTTTGATATGGACCAGCCTAGCGTAGAGTTAGCAGTTTGGAGCATAGTATCAGTTGTGAATGGTGGTTTTGGCTTTCGATTAACCGTCCCCTCCTTGGATTCTATTAGAATCAATTTTTTTGCGGAGTTTATTTGTTCGACAGTTTGCTCAGCGAGTTCAGTATTCGAAGTTCTGTTTGGATGATGTTTTCCTTCATCATCTAACCAAGCATCGGGATCGTCAGATTCGTGGAATCTAACATTCATCTCAATCCCATTAGAAGGAACTGAAACCGAATGGTATTTTTTGCCCTCCCCATTGATTTTAGTTTCCACGATTTGCAGAATTTTGAGCATCTCCAGCCTACCAATCTGTCTATCAACCTCCTAACTATGGCTGCATTGACAAGGTCCATATCTACATCACGTGGTTCGGAGATAGCAGACATTACCGCGTCTTTTGTGATCTCGTTGAATGAGATTCTCTGTATCGAGTCAAAATCGGAAAGAATTTCCTTGAGTCTCCACGCGATAAATTCTCCCTCTCTATCAGGATCAGTAGCAATAAATATCTCATTCACGGAAGATTTGGATGCTTTGTTCATAATCGTAGATAGTTTTCTCTCCGCCTTCTCGTCTGTCCAACTCCATGGGGGATTGGGCAACTCCCCTTCCTTGTATGCCCACATTGCTTTATTGTTAACTGGTAAATCCTGAACATGGCCGTTGCAAGCATCTACAATCCAACCCTTACCGAGGTACTTTTTGATAGTCTTAGCCTTAGCACCGGATTCAAGAATTACTAGTTTCATATGACCCCTCTGGATTTGCTTGGCCGTAACATGACCTGTATAAACTAGGTGGATTTGTTGAACCCTCAACGCACGGGCACGCGCGAGCGCGCGCGAGACCGAAGTTAATTGACAAAGTCTGTAATAGCTAGGTTTGAAACGTAACGATTGAAGAATGGGTCCGTATGGCGTGAGTGATGGGAATAGCGTGGAGGTTATTGGGAAGTCCTGCACTAAGGCTCATTGACTCCGAAACAGCGCATTCTATTTCCATGAGAGTAATGAAGGGTTTTGGAGAAACTACTGTGGGTCAGAACATGTTGAACAGTCTATACAGACCCCCAGAGGTTCCAATTGAAGTCTTTGGAAAGATGTTCCACCACCCCCTTGGTTTAGCGGCTGGTTTCGATAAAGGTGCAGAGGCGCTCATGGCCTGGTCTGCTATGGGATTCTCCTGGACAGAGTATGGCGGAGTTACAAGATACCCGCAGGATGGAAATCCAAAGCCTCGTATGTTCCGTGCCAATAGGCATAGAGCGCTAGTGAATAAGATGGGTTTCAACAATCCCGGTGCAACTGAAATACGGAAGAGATTGATTTCACGAAAAGCCATAGATAAATGGCCAAAGACACCAGTTGCTGCTAACATTGGCAGGTCAAAGAAGGTCCCAAATGAGCATGCAGCAGACGATTACGCGTCTACACTCGATATTCTTTGGGATCATGCAGACATGTTCGTGCTCAATATCTCTTCACCAAATACCCCAGGTCTTAGAGATCTTCAAGGTCAAGAGCACCTTTCGACGATTCTTACATCATGCAACAAGGTACGAGAAATGAAGGGAGGCCACAAGCCAATTTTGCTGAAGCTTTCTCCGGACAATGGTGATGATGAGATACTGGAAACCGTTTCTCTTTGTTTAGCGTCCGGCGTTGATGGAATAGTTGCCACAAATACGACTATAAAGAGGCCGGCACCATTATCCACTCAGTCCAGAAAGGCCTTTTCGAGTGACGGGGGGTTGTCCGGACGCCCCCTGAATTCGCGCTCTCTTGAAGTGATAAATATGGCCTACGGAGAAACTCAGGGCAAAATTCCCATTGTTGGAGTGGGAGGTATCGAATCCAAGGAAACTGCATGGGAGGCAATAATTTCTGGATCATCGCTCATTCAACTTTATTCGGCACTGGTATTCAATGGCCCTACAGTGGTGTCAAGTATTGTAAGAGGAATAAAGAGAAGAGTTAGGGAGTCCGGCTTTTCGTCTTTATCTGAAGCAGTCGGATACAAAC